>Ga0172371_10003462_pt1 | contig 24424 bp, 22 predicted proteins | sample Lak12m_FD_114543 | JGI IMG/M metagenome (GOLD analysis project Ga0172371, IMG submission 114543) | Freshwater microbial communities from Kabuno Bay, South-Kivu, Congo - kab_022012_12m | ecosystem: Environmental > Aquatic > Freshwater > Lake | place: Democratic Republic of the Congo: South-Kivu... | reverse complement strand
TGGGAAGAAATCATTCAAATCTAATCTCTCATCCCCAACTTTCTTCTGTCATTCCCGCGAAGGCGGGAATCCAGAAAAGTCTTTCGACAAATCTTCCCATTCCGGATTTTCTTCCTCAATAAGACGAAGTTTCCATGCACGATTCCATTTCTTGATATCTTTTTCTCTTTTGATGGCGGAAGAGATGTCGGTTGTTGTTTTATACCACACAAGAAGTGTAACGTTATATTTGTCTGTAAAACCAGAAACAAGATGCATTTTGTGTTCGTACACCCTCCTTTCCAAATTATTCGTTACGCCAACATAGAGTGTGCCGTTTCTTTTACTTGCGAGAATATATACGTAGTAAATATGCGCCATCGTTTTATGATACCGGATTCCCGCCTGCGCGGGAATGACAAAGGGCTTGCGGAAAATAGTGGTTTGTGGTACTCTACACGAAGTACATCACAAGTTTTTGTGGTGTTGAAAAAGGAGGCAATGCGATGGCTTTGAATAATCTACCAAACATCGGAGATATCATTACATCACCAAAATTCGCTTATGGTTATTACCAGTCCGAAAAGAAACGTCGCGTTTTGATCGATGGTATAACCACTAGTCGTAAGGTCACGGCGACTTTCAGTGAAGAGCAACGCGTTATCGCTGCGGCAAAAACCGGTGAAATTCCACCCAAAGCAAAAGTTGTCGAACTCGGTGCACATGATCCAACCAGAGCTACTGCAAAATTTGTAGTTGAGCGCGCAGTTATGGAAGGTGGTAGTGATCATTGGCGTGACTCCTATCCTGACGGATGGCACGTGACAGCTCGGCGCCTCAACGAAGACGATAGTTACGATGAGAACAACGAAGTCATCGACTTTTTTATGAGTGGTTGTTTCTGTAATATGATCACACCAGAAAATATAAAAATTGTTAGCAAGACACAGGTATTGCCAAACTAAAGAAAGGGGGCAAATAAAATGTTCGTGAAAAATTGCAGTGGGACGATATGTGTACAGATCGAACCGGGCAACTTCGAGATAGTGGCGTTCAATAACTCTGATGTTGAGATTAAGCCGTCTGAGCAAAACGAGCTCTCCGAACTTGAAGAAGATTTAGCGATGCTCCTACTTCTCTAAAGGAGGTGCTGTGTTGGCGAGTTATAAGGAGAAGGTTACGGATCAAGGTGTTGGCGGGGCGGGTGTAAAGAAGTTTGCAAAACAGCAAATGAATCGCGCCATGCGCCGCAAGGCCCGTCGCGACCCCGAAAATGCTCCCCGTAAAAAAAGCTATCGCGGATACATTACGTAACGCAAAACAAACATCCTAGCACATGCTAGGATTTTTTATTTTTCTTTTTTACCTTTACCATCCCACCACGCTACTATCACCCAAACCATAAACGAGTCCTCAAGGGGGAGTCGAGTGTTATCGCTATAATAGGGGGGTTGTAACGGTCTCCCCTCTTGGAGACGAGTGTTGGTTTGAATGATAGTAGCTACTTCCTTCTTGCTCGCGCTCGATCTATGTCAGTCAAAAATTCTTTCCGAAGCCGCACACTCTTTGGTGTAATCTCCAGAAGTTCATCGTCTTCCATCACCTCAAGACCACGCTCGATAGTAAGCTGCCATGCGGGGGCAAGTTGGATGTTGTCATCGGTCCCAGAAGCGCGCATGTTGGTAAGCTGTTTCCCTTTGGTGGGATTTACCGACATCTCATCGCCTTTGGAAGTATTTCCTATGACCATTCCCTCGTACACCTCTACGTTAGGTTCAATATAAAGCTGTCCGCGTGTCTGAAGATTATCGAGAGAATATCCCAACGCCTTTCCTGTGACCATGGATATCATAGAACCAGCGCTTCTCTTTATCAACTCACCGCAATGAGGTTTAAACCCCTCGACACGGCTCGCCATAATCCCCTGCCCCTTCGTATCCATAACAAACTGATTACGATACCCAAGAAGTCCCCGCGTAGGTCCTTCAAACACCATACGAATTGTATTTTCGTGGGGATCCATACTAAGCATGCGCGCCTTTCGATTTGAAAGTCGTTCAATAATAATGCCCTGAAATTCAGATGGAATATCAATAGTAATCTCCTCAAAAGGTTCCAGCTTCGCCCCATCTTCCTCTTTTATAATAATATGTGGTTGAGACACCTGAAGCTCAAATCCCTCTCTTCGCATAATCTCAAGAAGAATAGCAATATGAAGTTCTCCGCGACCATACACACGAAATTTATCAGCATCAACAAAATCAACATGCAAACCGACGTTTACCTCGAGCTCTTTTTCAAGTCGTTCCCGAATCTGTCGCGAAGTAACAAACTTTCCCTCACGTCCCGCAAAAGGAGAATTGTTTACCATGAAGTTAAGCGAGATGGTCGGCTCATCAACATGGATTGAGGGAAGTGCCTCTTGATCTGCGTTACTACAAATAGTTTCTCCAATGAAAATATCAGGAATTCCGGCGATCATAACAATGTCGCCCGCAACAGCTTCCGGCACATCCTCTCTAGAGAGTCCACGAAAGGTAAAAATCTTTGATATCTTTCCCGTACGCGTAGCCCCTTCCGTATTTTTTATATACACATTATCACCCACCCTAATTACCCCATCATACACACGCGCAATAGCAAGACGTCCAAGATAATTATCATAAGCAAGATTAAAAGGCTGGGCACGCAAAGGAATGTCTGTGCTCCTTAGTGCAGGAGGAATTTCATCGAGGATGGTATCAAGAAGTGGGGAGAGATCAACAAATGTATCAGCAAGTTCGCGCTTTGCCACTCCATCACGGCCGATAGCGTAGACAGTAACAAAATCAAGTTGCTCATCATTCGCACCAAGATCAATAAAGAGCTCGAGCACCTCATTTTCCGTACGTGCGATATCCGCCGCGGGCTTATCAATTTTATTTACCACTACAATGGGTTTCAAACCAATCTCAAGCGCCTTCTTAAGCACAAAACGTGTCTGTGGCATAGGCCCTTCCTGCGCGTCAACGATAAGAAGCACGGCGTCAATCGAACGCAACACGCGCTCCACCTCAGAACCAAAATCAGCGTGACCCGGAGTGTCGACGATATTTATTTTTGTATTTTTATAAAATATCGAGGTGTTTTTTGAATAAATAGTAATGCCACGCTCCTTCTCAAGCGTGTTTACATCCATGCTCATCCCCTCCTCAAACATTCCACATTGACGCATAATGGCGTCTGTGAGCGTTGTCTTTCCATGGTCAACGTGAGCGATAATAGCAATGTTTCTAATTTCAGTTGGCTGCATAATTACGGAAAAAAATCCCGTGCCCCACACGAGATTACAGATGCTCTTTATACTATATTTTCCAGCACCTGTCAAAAAAAAATTATATCCTTACAGTCTGCTTATCTTGAAGTAGACGCGAAAGTGGAATGTTCTTCCCAATAAGGCGTTCGATGTTCCGAAGCCCCTTACGCTGATCTGGTGTTACGAAAGATATGGCAAGACCGCCAGACCCTGCACGCGCCGTGCGCCCAATACGATGAACATAATCTTCTGAGTGCATTGGCATATCATAGTTTATGACAAGTGCAATTCCCGTAACATCGATTCCACGCGAGGCGATGTCTGTGGCGACAAGCACGCGATATTTCCCCGTCTTAAATCCACCAAGCGCATCTTTCCGTTGTCCAAGCGATCGATTACCATGAATTTCCGCGGCACTATATCCCATATTACGGATATTCAAAGTAAGGCGCGCCGCGCCATGTTTTGTCTTTGTAAACACAAGGACGGTTCCCGAATGTTGATCAAGAATTCTTTTTAAAAGGTTGTTCTTCTCGTCTTTATTGATGATAAACATCTCCTGAGCAACACGGGTTGGAGTTGACCCTTGGGGCGCAACTTCTATACGGATAGGAAGCTTCATATATCCTGTCGCGATCTTCATAATGGAATGCGGCATGGTCGCAGAAAAAAGCATCATTTGTCGCTCAGCAGGTAGGGCCTGTAAAATCTTTTGAATTTGTGGTGCAAAACCCATGTCAAGCATCATGTCTGCCTCATCAAGAACCACAATACGAACTCCATCAAATCGAATCGTCTTGTGTTCGAGATGGTCAATAAGTCGTCCTGGCGTGGCTATTACCACGTGCGGATCTCTTCCCAAATCTCGTATCTGCGAACCCATTGCGGCACCACCAATAAGGACTGCCGTCCTCAAACCGAGACTTCTTCCTACCTTTTGAAAGGTCTCATCCACCTGAAGAGCAAGTTCTCGTGTTGGGAGAACGATAAGACCCCTGCCCTTTATTTGAGCAAGTCTCTGGATAACAGGAATACCAAAGGCAAGGGTCTTTCCCGTACCTGTTTGAGCAATTCCTACGACATCCTTCCCCTCAATCGCGACGGGAATTACCTGCTCTTGAATGGGGGTAGGAGTTATGTATCGCAATCGTGTAAGTACATCGAAAAGTGCCGGTGCGATACCGAGTGAAGAAAAATCTTTCGCTTGAGATGGTTCTGGCTGTGTATTTTTCATAATTTAAGTTATACCATACTTTATATAAAAAAGAAAGGGGGTGTCATGTGAGACCCCCATTAAAATTATTCTTCTAAAAAATTTTGAACTCGACTTCGGATTCGGATTAGCGCAGGGTGTTTGCTACGACACCCCTTGTCCCGGTCACTACGGCAAGCGAGATGTGGGGAGGAGATAAGTTTGTGACGAACTCCATCACCGCCCCACCGAATCCAGACATCCTTGCTGCTTGCGAAGTCGAGCATGTTTACTATACTCGACTTAAACAATGTTGTCAATATCCCACCCACATTACGTCTTCTAGCTATTTTTAAATAACTGTGGTAGAATATATCCATGAAAACATTGAGGCAGCAAAAGCTTGATCTAGACAAGAAATTCAAAGAGGTCTCAGAAACCCCTGCTGGTTTTGATTTGTTCGTAGCCATACACGACTTTGTTGAACATATTGAACGCAACCCTCTTCTCTCAAAAGGTATTTCCAATCGCTCAAAGGCCAATCTAGAGTTAGACATCGTAACAAAATACAATTATTTACGAAAAATCTACCAAGGACTAGAAGATATCAATGTCAAATCAAATACCGACCTAGGACACGAACGCTATATGACCATTCGTGAATTAACTAAAATTCAAAAAAACGATGTATCAGATACTAACTCATTTTGGAAAAAAAGAGAGGTTTCAAGGAAATTGACCGGAATCGTATACGATAGGCTAAGCGCCTACATCTCTGAACCAGTAAAAACAAAAAGCAAATAGACACAAAAAAAGAGGCCCACGGCCTCCTTTTTGTTTTAAGCCAACATCCCCAACTCGCGTGCTAATACCTCTGCCTCTTGTACCATTATACCAAGACCATTGTTAATTCCATCAACCCAAAACGCCTCGTGTGTAGGATCGAGATCAAATGGTGCAAGCAATTCAACCACGTTTTTTGTAGATCCAGAACACAAAAGATCAAGGTAGAGAGGTTCAAAACGATCGCCTATACGAGGTTGTCCCGCATACAAACTCTGTGTAAGAAGTTCACCGAAAGCATACCCGTATACATAAAATGGTCTATGAAAATGAGAAATATAAGACCAAAGATGTTCTGCGTTTTTGTAAGTAAAAATGTCTCCATCTTCACCGTAAAATTCTTGAGTCGTTGTAAGCCAAAGATCGTTCAGCTCCTCTACTGAGAGCTTCTTCGGTTCACCCCATGTAGTGTATGACGAATCCATTCCATGTAATCTACGCTCAAAGTTAGAAAAACTAATTTGACGCACAGCGGTGTTAATCACGTCATCTATCTTACCCATAATAAGTGCGAGCAGAGATTTCTTATCACCCTTAAGCACAAGCTGTTTTTTAAGAAAATTGAATGTCGTCATCTCGCCAAACACAGAAGCTGTTTCGCAATATGCGACGGGAGCATGAAACATGAGAGGACCCTGTGCAACACCTGCAAGCAGACCATGTACACCATGACCCACTTCATGGGCAAGAGTCATAACATCTCGACTCGAACCAAGATAATTAAGAAATGTGAAAGAAATAGGAACATTGCCGGGCAACACCACAGAATAGTTAAAAGCGCCTCCACGCTTCCCCCTAAGCCCTGGCGCATCAACACGTCTCTGCTCAAAAAATGTTCTCACAAACTCAGAAAGTGTGGGGCTAAAACTTTCATACGCGGCAAGTACCATATTTTGTGCATCAGCGAATGACACGATTGTCGTATCCGAAAACGGCATAGGCGCATTACGATCACTCCAATTCAGCCTCTCTAAACCCAAGAGTGCCGCCTTGAGACGATAATACCGTTTTGTAATAGGACCACCCACCTCTTTTACTGCCTTGTGCAATATATCGACCACGGAATCAGGTATCTGATTAGCCTTATTTGCCCCCTCCATAGGATGCGTATACAAACGCTCGCGATTCTCAACAGAGGCGGCCCCAGAAACCATATACAACGTCTGTGCTGAATACTTAGCAAAAGTACCACCGATACTAGTATTTATGATTTCAAGTAGTTGCGCTCTCTCCTCTTGGCTTTGAGACTCGGAAAGCAAATGGAGAAGCTCAGTGAGCGTCTTTTTCTCCCCTAAAAAATCAGCTTCGATATCCGCCTCCAGTTCGTCAAAAAACTCACCCCAAGCACCCGATCCAAAAGGCGAACGCTTGGTAAGTGCAGATTCGACAGGCTCACTTAACAGATGAGGTTTAAAAACACAACACTGCTCGATCCATGGACGATGTTTAGCGACAAAAGGATTCATTGCATAGTAATTCAAGAGTACTTCGTCTTCTATCAATACAAGCTCAAGCTCAAAAAATGTCAGATACTCACCCGAAGCGTGCGTAATAATCTTCTCTACCTCAGCAATTTTTGATTTTATCGCAGCGTCTGCAACATTTGTACTTTGACTAAGATACAAATAGAGCATGATCTTGTTCTGAAGCATACTTATTTCTGCATAATCAAAAATAGCGGCAGGAAGTGTTTCTCGAAGTTTCCCTTTGTGAAGCCGATTAAACTCCTTACACTTCTCAACAAATGTATGCACATCTGCGTCTATCTGCAGATCATTAATACCCGCATAGAGACCACTAAGATCCCATCGAATATCTTCGGCTCCTGTTGTATTTTTTGCCATATGTTTTCTCCTTTCGTGTGTCAAAGAACACGAATTTGTATATCATGTAACCCCATTTTAATCAACGAGATTCCACTGCGTCCGCCGCTTTTCGATATCGACAATAATCGCAGTCAGAATTTGCTTTTGGCATAGACCCATCGAGACACACCTTAATCTCACGAAGTATATCTTCTACCCACGAGTCATCCCCCCTATAAGGGAGGAGATCAATGTCGAACTCAAGTTTGCCATCAAACGCCTCACGATCTGTTCGTCCATTACAATACACAAAATATCCAGTATCCGAAACTCGCAACCCGTTCCTTCGAAGTAGCCACTGATATATCTCCATCTGTCGCTTATACCCCATCTGCCAATCAGCATCGAGAGATACCTTCGTCGGTTTACTTGTCGATTTGTAGTCAACGACGATGATTTCACCGTCTCTGTTGTGCCATAAATCATCCACCGCGCCAGTTACAATAAAATTGGTTGGTTCGTTATAGTATTGCACCCCCTTAAAATTCTCACGCCACTCATCCATCATTGCATGTAAAAAAGGAACCGCATCAATACCATACGCCTTCATAAGTGGGTGTGATGTTTGTTTTACTCTATGTATATCAAACTCTTTCTTAAGAAGCGTATCAACTGCGGAATTCAAGGAAAATGGAAAACCCGGTGGTTGACCAACCCCTAATTTACGATCCATATAAAAACACTTCGGGCATTGAATAAACTGCTCAATCTTCGAACGAGATATCTTAAATGGCTCTAAACTTTTTGGATCATACACGTTTCGTGCACGATTTGGATTATAGTATTCAGACATATTCTAAAGTTTTAGTAATTCTACCACGCAGGTTAAACAAATATAAAATCTAGCGTTCTTCTTTCTAAATCAGCCGCAACAACTTTTATTTTTACATGATCTCCAACGGAATATTTTTTCCTCTTCTTTTCTCCAATAAGCGAAAAAGTTCCTTTGTCAAAAACGTAAAAATCATCTGCCATATCCTTAAGTTTCACCATTCCGCTCGCCATAGTCTCTAACTCCTCCACATATACCCCACAATTCGTAATACCTGAAATTATCCCCTCGTACTCATTTCCTATCCTCTCAGCCATGTACTCAACCTGTTTATATACTATAGAAGCCCTCTCGGCATCAACCGCGCCGACTTCTCGCTCGGATAACGCAACCGCAAAACTATGAAGCCACTCAACCCCCTTATCGTCTAAATTTTCTCCCTTGAGATGCTTTGCTAAGATTCTGTGCACCAATATATCGGCATACCTCCTAATAGGAGAGGTGAAATGCGTATAATTCTCCAATGCTAAACCGTAGTGACCGATGTTGTTGATAGAATAAACGGCCTTTGCCATCGATCGCATTGCTACCGTCTTTACAAGAAATTCTTCTGGGCTTCCTTTTATCTTTTCAAAAAGATTATTCAATTCTTTTGAAGAGATACGCCCGCCCTCCGATTCTACTTCATGTCCAAGTGTTCTTAATAAAAACAAGAGTTCACCCGCAGCCTCTTTCTTGGGTACATCGTGAACACGATACAAAGAAGCCCCGCCAAGAATTCTCTTTACCTCGCCCCCAAGATATGAGGCTACTTCTTTATTAGCTAAAATCATAAACTCCTCCACAAGTTTATGCACATCAAGTCGTGGTTTTTGTACCACACGAAGCGGTTTCCCCCTCTCATCAAGCTCAAACTTCACCTCTGCTTTTTCGAAATCCAATGCCCCCGCCCCCCTTCGTCTTTTCTTAAAAATATGGGCCAGTGTATTAAGATGATTTAATTCGTCGTAATAAGTGCCTCTTTTTTCATCCAACATACCTTGAGCCTCCTCATAGGTAAATCTTTTATTTGAATGAATAATTGTCCTTCCAAACCAGATATCGTGTATAGTTCCGCCTGTCTCTATGGTAAAAACCGCCGAAAAGGTAAGCTTGTCTTCTTGTGGATTCAAACTACAAATATCGTTAGACAACACCTCTGGCAGCATAGGAATGGTCCTATCTACAAGATAGATAGAAACCCCCCTTCGTTTTGCCTCTCCATCTAATGCACTGCCTTCTCTTACATAGTATGAGGCGTCGGCAATATGTACCCCGACCTCAAATACCTTATCCGACTTTTTTTGAAAGGAAATAGCATCATCGAAATCTTTCGCATCCGCCGGATCAATAGTAAATGTGGTAACCCCTCTAAAATCTCTCCTCCCCGCAATGTCTTTCTGCGATATTGGTTTCGATTTGCTCCCTATTACGTATGCCTCTTTTTCAACATTTTGTGGAAACTTAATTTGAAACCCCTTCTCAAGGACAATAGATTCCATCTCTACATTATTATCACCTTTTTCGCCGAGGATCCTTATAACCTTCCCCTCTGGATTCTTTTTTGGATCATCCCATTTTTTTATTTCCACAAGAACTTTAAAACCGTTTTTTATTTTTTTCGATTCAGAAGGTGGTAAAAAAATATCTCTATATACTTTCTTGTCGTCAGGAAAAACGAAGGCGGCAGCGCTTCCATCCTTTTTATCCACCGTCCCCACAAATTCTGTTTTTGCCCTCTTTAAAATACTCACAACCTCCCCACTTGTTTTATCCTGTTCCACAGAAGGAAATACAAAAACCTCCACTTCGTCGCCGTGCAGGGCAGTATTCAAAAACTGAGGTTCCACAAGAATATCCTCAGAAACCCCAACCACCGTAACATAACCAGTCCCCCTCGCAGTTATGCCAATAATCCCTTTAACACTCACTTTTTTAATGTCTTCCATTTTACTTGTCCTTGTTGGCTGCCGGACTTGGAATCGAACCAAGATTCACGGCTTCAAAGGCCGCTGTCCTACCTTTAGACGATCCGGCAATTTGTAATAAATTACCATAAGCACTCTACCACACCATTGACCCATCCCGCAATTGCGTGTATGCGTAATGAGTTAACCTTCAATTCCCACACAAAACTCCCTACGCGTATGAACGACATAACGAGAGCGGGAGTTGCGCAAAAGAGGTGGGGTGTCGTAAAACTGTTCTGTTTGAGTTCGATTCTTTTAATCGAACGAGTTAACAGTTTTACGGAGACATCCAACCCTTTTGTGCCTCATGCGAAGTTCGAGAGTGAATACGCGTGGGGGTTTTGTGGACACTACGACTCTGGGTTCCCGATCAAGTCGGGAATGACAAAACCTTAACTACCCGGCAAGCCAAGAGATAATCTCCTCTTCAAGATCAGGCTCCTCTTTGTCGAACATATCAGTGCCGTGTCCTGCTTCTTTGTAGATAAGGATTTTTTTATCTACGGCATCTGAAGTCCGCTCGAAAAGAAGTTGATTCATCTCTACGTTATTTCCCCCACTTCGTTCGTCATCCTGCGAGGCTACAAATAATACGCGTTGACCGTTTTTAAGTTTTTGCGCCAAGGGGTCTGCTTTTATACCTTTATAATCAAGACCCGCGGACAAAAGAACGCAATTCTTCGTGCCATGCCCCGTTGCGTATCGTAATACAAGATTCGCGCCAATCGAGGCACCGATGACAGAGAGATGATCCTCCCCAACGCCCTTTGTTTTTAAAAACTCAACGCCCGCCTCAACATCATAAGTGCTTTTTTGATGTTCCTCATCTTTAAACACCTTATACCCCTCAGGTCCCCCAGTAGATTCACCATGCCCCCGCAAGTCAATCGCAAGTACGTGATAACCACTAGCCTGAAGTCTCTTGGCAAGCAATTTCCACGACTCTTTTGTACTTGGCATCATATGCACCAAAAGAACCCCTCGGGGGCTCTCTACGGTTGGAACGTAATAATCTCCCACAATAGTTACATTATCGCTTGTCTGAAGTGTTATTTTTTCCATACCTAAACTTCTGTATCCTCATATTTTTGTTTCTCATTGAATTCTCGCTCCACCTCTTCCAGGTCACGCCCATATTTCACACGAGATAGTTCTTTAATTTGTTCTCCGCGCTCGACATTATCCGCAGGTAAATAATTAAATTGCATATTGAAGGGGCGTGCCGACTCCCCCCTAATAAGCATTTTTATATAGCAGTTAAAGTTATCAATATTAACCAGATCTTCAGGTGAAAAAACAGGGCTAAACTTCGTCTTCATGACATCTGAAATAGCATCTTCTTCACCAACGCGAAATGAAATCATGGATCCCACGTTACCAAAAATTGCATGTATAATTTTTTCCGGAATTTGCTTAATGAACTGGTGAGCTATCGTCATACCAAGACCATATTTCCTCGCCTCGGAGAGAATGCTTTCAATATCATCCGTCGCAAAGTTTTGAAACTCATCAATATAAAGGTAAAGAGACGGCAGTGTTTTCCTTTCCTCCGCCGAAACTTCGGCACGTGAAAAAGCGGCCGTCAAAATCTTTTGAATGATAATCATACCCAAAAGATTGCCATTTAAATCTCCAATAATACCCTTCGAGAGTTTTACAAGAAGTATCTTCTTTGTATCCATCACCTCTCTAAAATTGAAAGCGCTTTTTTGTTGGGTAATGATAGGACGGATGTAATCATTTTGAATAAACTGAGCGAATTTTGAGGTAATATAGCCCGACATGTTGGGGAGCGACCAGTCACCTGACATTTGCGCCGCTTCAAACTTCCAAAAACGAACGACGTCGCCGTTTGTCTCTCGACTAAGCTTGAGATTCCTATACTCCTCATCAGCAAACACCTTAGAAATATTAGCAATTGTTGGAATTTCATTCGCATAATCATCAAGCAGCAACATGATTGAATATCTAAAAAATTTCTCAAAGAGTGGGCCAAATCCTTCCGGTTGATCTTTATAAACCGCCTTCAAGACTTTATAAAACCCATCAATTGCATCAGTCTTTTGACGTGGTTTAGTAGGATCAATATCTAGAAAGTTTAATCCTGCTGGGCGTCTTTGGTCGCCTGGATCAAAAAATATAACATCGTCTGCACGTTCTTTTGGAACATACGTAAGAACCACATCAACAAGATCCCCGTGAGGGTCAATTACACACACGCCATTTCCCGCATCAATGTCCTGCTTAATCATACGATTTATAAGAGACGTCTTACCCGTACCGGTTTGTCCAATAATGTAGAGATGCCTTAGACGATCCTCAGGAAGCATACGTACTAATTTTTCACTTCCGCGATACGTATTTACTCCAAGAATAATTCCCTCTTTTGGTAGATTTGCCGGTGGCTCTGCTGGTTTTGCCTTGAGGAAATTAACACGCGGCGTTGCGGTTGTTGGAAGAGGAAAATGATAAAAACTCGCAATCTCCTCAGTCGATAAATACATTGCGTACTGTTCATTAAAAATGCGAAAAGAATAATCCCGCGTAAAATTTTCGAGACTTCTCCCTTTTTGAGTTACCGAACGAAATCCGTTCATATCAGGTGCCTCAAACTGAACAAACGCGCTTGTGGCGTCGCGTAACAACTCTTGCGCCTGAAGCTCTGTTGTGGCAGAGGTTACTATCCTCACATTCACATCGAATGTTGGTTTTGAAACCTTGCTTGCTACCGCCTTAATAAGATCCTGGTAGTGTTGTAATACCTGCTTTTGCTCCTCTGGCTTGTTATTGTGCGATGGCGTCTCGAATGGGTTAAGCGCGGTATTTAACTCTTTTGCTAAATCACCTACAAACGTCTTTCCTGCTTTTTGTAGCGCATCTCCCCACGAAGCTCCTTTCTGAAGCTCTTTCAAGACCTTCGATGTCCTTTTTTTTATGTCTTTTTTGCGGGATGGGCGTACGAGAACCTGCATCGAAACCCCTTCTCCTTCTGTTTCAAATTTTGACATCGTCGTCAACACTTCACCCAAAGGATCTGCGGGGAGAACTTGATAGGTACGAAATGGTAAAATAGGGCTCTTCTTAAGAACCATGTATGCTCCAGCACTTACTCCCTGCGGATTGAAAATGTTGTAATCTGTCGCCGGTTTTATCTCCGCGGTTGGATAAAAAGAATGAATTTGTTTTTCAATAAGCTCGGAATATGCGTTTGGCGTTGCTACATAAAAATGAATCTCTTCTCCAATATGATGTACTCCAATTTCAAAAACCACGTAAGGCTCTCCATAAAGAAACTTCTTCCATATACCCCCCCTAGCGTGCATACCACTCATTGAAGAGAGCATTTGTTCAGTTACAGAGATAGTGTCTCTCTCCTGTTTTTGTTGTTGCTCGCCTGATTTGCCTCCTTCTTTAGAAAATTCTCGTGGTACCCGAACAGAAAAAAGAGACATGTTAAGACCACGAGTCATCGCCCCCCTCATGCGAAAACGATTCAACAGAACCATGCCCGTGATGGCGAGTCCGACAAGGACAACAAGAACAAAAATAATTATAAATGGGTTCATTTGTATTACTCAACGCGCTCTAATTTCCCTGTTTCAATAAGATGCGCATATGATTTTTCAACTAACCAATCGTGAAAAGCATCAACAATAGCGGGATTATCCGTTTTTACAACCTCCCCTATCGTCTCATCAAGAGTTTTTTCTTCTAACATTTGTTGGAAAGGAGCGAGTAGCGGCGCAAGTGTTTCCAATTCATATGACGGCTTTGCCTGATAACGTGGCGCCTGAAGTTTCCATTCATCCTCTTCGCTTCTTTTAGCAGGCTGCGGTGGAGATGGTGGAAGTGGTACACCAGGTACATTTTTAATCGCCTCGATCTTTTCCCCAACCACCTCACGAAGAAGTTCCTTTGGGTGAGGTGCCTCCTTTTGTTGTGCCTCAAGCGCCTTTTGTTTCATCTCAAGTTCCTTATGCAATAACGCAATCTGATCTTCAAGATTTTTTGTCTGGCCCTCTGTTTTTGTTTCTGACATAGTATAGATTTAAATTACTTTTATTATACTTCTTAATCGTTATTTATAGTATACCCTTCCTGGTGTTCTCACATCCACATAGAGGCTATTTTTAAGGTCAATTTTATCCCTGATAAGAATTAACTCGCGTTGTATTTCCACGGCATCTCTCCCTACATCAATCAAAAAAATTCCTCCAAATTCTGTTTCAAAAAGGGCGATAGGGGGGTTTCCTCCCCTTCTCACTATAACCCTTATTGGTACGCCAATCTCTTTAAAAAATGTAAGAAAGTTGTTAAGCGTTAGGATTGTCTCTGGTGCCACAACCGTATCTAGGATACTTCTTATTGGTACGTCTTTGTCCTCCACAATAGAAAGCATGGTGGGAAAACGATTTGAATCCTCAACGACAAGCTGAAAAGAACTCGAAGATAGATTTGTTTCTCGTTTTGAGTAAATCACACCATCGGTATCAAAAACAAAACACCCCTCCCTCTCCCCACACCACAACCCCTCTGGTTTGCGTGTAGTAATATCAAAACTAAGGCTAGCGTTTTTATAATCCTTTTTCATAGAGATCGTCTTAATTTCTGGATGACTTTTTAAAAAAGAGGAAAAATCGTCTTTCTTTACAAAAAGAAGATTATTTGAAGGGATAAGCCCTCTCAAGATTTTTTTTGCTTTTACTGCGTCTTGCAATTGAGTAGTAAGAGACTGATCAAAGCCGGAAACAACAATATTAGCAATAAAAAATTTTGGATTAAACAACACACCATAAATCGTCCCCGCCAAAAACAAGACCACTAAAATTATAAAAAAAGAAAAACGTAGGCGCTTGCGCCTCGTCTCTTGTGTACGAATGTGTTGCGGAACATAAGCTTTCATTTCTTAATTATACCGCGAATCATAAAATATCCATTCTGAACCATTCCACAAGTGCTACACCACAACTCGCTCGATGAGAGGATTAATCCTTGTAAGAAGTTCGTATTGTGTGGTTCCAATCCTTCGCGCGACTTCATCCGCGTACATTACCTCCTTCCCCTGTATACCGATAAGAATCACCTCATCTGACATGCGAGCATTCCCCGCCTCTACAGTAATCATATCCATAGAAACTCTCCCCAGCACACGACATCTCTTTCCCCGGACTAATACATCACTCACCGAAGAGAGTCCACGATCGTATCCATGCCAGTATCCAATAGGCAAGATAGCGATATTTGTTTTCTTGGGTAAATACTCGGTAAGATCATATCCTATTGGTTCGCCCGCCTCGACACTTTTTATTTCAGAAACAATCGTCTTCCATGAAAGTATTGGTTTCAGCACTATTCTCTTGGGTGCGAGAGTCATCATCTGCTCTTTTATCTCAGTCGAGGGGTAATAGCCATAAAGCCCCATACCGACACGCACCATATCAAGATGTGTCTTTGGCGACACAATGGCTCCACCCGAGGCGGCGGCGTGATAGAGCACGCCGGGGAATGTAGACTTCTTAAATGCTCCAATAATCCTCTGAAATACTTTAAATTGTTTTTCTGTATATCCGGGATAATTAAAATCCTTTGCCGAAGCGAAGTGGGTATACACCCCCTCGAGAAATGGAGCTTTCCCTATATATGAAACTATCTCTGCTATCTGATGTTCATAAAATCCCTGGCGATGCATCCCCGTATCAAATTTGAGATGAATCTTCGGTGGATGCGCCATAACAGCGATTTTCTTCAAACTTTCAAATTGAGACACGGAAAGGCTTATGTTATTTAGAGCAGCTGCGTCAAGGTGAACAGGAAGTGTATATCCAAGTACAAGGATGGGATTTTTAATACCCTCCTCTCTCAAATGCAATCCTTCGAAAAAAGTATCTACAAGCAACCAATCTGCTTTGTTTTGAAGAAGCTTGGCAATGGTAAAAAGCCCATGCCCATAAGCATTAGACTTTATTACCGCACCGAACCTCGTTCCCTTTTTTAAAAGAGATTTGAATTGGTCAACGTTGTGGTAAAGATTCTGTTTATTTATCTCAACCCATGTTCTCACTTGTTGATCGTGTACTGTTGCCATCTTATCGCATTATGACCTTCTTACCTCCCATGTATTTTTGCAATACTTCGGGAACCAAGACGGATCCATCTTTTTGTTGATAATTTTCGAGTATTGCGAGAAAGGGTCGCACGCTTGGAAGTGCGGTATCATTTAAAAGATAAGCGAATTTCTTTTCTCCATTTTTATCAATGTATTTCACGTTAAGCCTTCTAGCCTGCCAATCCACAAAATTACTTGCCGATCCTGTCTCTGCCCATCGTTCTGAACCAGGAAGCCACGCCTCGATATCAAATGCCCTATATTTGCCAGGGGACATGTCCCCCGTACAAATCTGAAGCACTCTATAAGGTAATCCGAATTCTTCGTGTATCTCTCTTGCAATGGCCACCATCTCCTCCTGAAGTTTCGTAGACTCCTCGACATCTGCTTTCGAAATAACTATCTGCTCAACCTTCATAAACTCATGTACTCGATACATTCCCTTGGTATCTTTACCGTAACTTCCAATCTCACTTCTATAACACTGGCTAAACCCAAACGCCCGTATTGGTAAATCCTCCTCTTTTAAAATTTCATCAGAATAATATGCCAAAAGTGATGGCTCAGCAGTACCTATCAAAAATTTTTTGTCCTTACTTATTTCTCCCGTCACCTCTTTATCAGAAGATGCTATTTGATATATTTCATCTATCTCAGGGTTATATTCTAACCCCTTGAAATATCCACTTCCGAAAAGAGCAAACCCATTTACAAGCGTTGGCGGAATGAACGGTCTATACCCCTTCTCTATCATTTTGTTGATGGCGTACATCATCATCGCCATCACTAAAGACACCCCCTCATTTTTCAAATAATATCCTCGAAATCCAGCAACTTTCGCTCCCTTATCCATGTCGACCAGATCAAGATCTTTTCCAAGCTGCATATAGTCCTTTGGAGTAAAATCAAATTTCTTTTGTTCCCCCCATCTCGAGACTTCGATATTATCATCACCACTTTTGCCAACAGGAGTGTCCTCCGAAGGAATTGTTGGGACCCTTGCCATTAAACCTCGAAATAACATATTCGCCTCCTTGTATTGCGGTTCAAGTACGTCTAGTTTTTCTTTTACGTTCTTTCCTTGTTCAATAATTTCCTTTCTTTCATTGTCTGTTTTAACCCCTTTCATGCGCTCGTTTAGTTCATTCTTTTCCGCTTTCAATGCCTCTATTTCCTGAAGTATTTTAGAGTGCTCCTTGTCGCTTGTTAAGAGCTCACCCAAATCCAAATCCACGCCCTTATCGCGTATCGCGTTTTTTAACTCCGTCGCATGCTCTCTAATAAATTTAATATCTAACATATCTAAGTTTTAATAACATTCACTTGTATCCAATAATACTACCACCCAACAAAATTGTCGAACCTATACCGCCAAGAAAAATACGTTGACGCAATACCATATATGTACTATAAAAATAGGAGCTGAATTATCCTAAATACTATGTTTATTGCGAATGATTGGAAAACATATACACTTCTCGACTCGGGGGACGGTGAGAAGCTTGAACGATGGGACGCCATTGAAGGTAGTTTTATTGTTGCGCGTCCCGATCCACAGGTTCTCTGGCCAAAAGAAAAATCAAGGCTGTGGAATTCTGCGGATGGTATCTACACACGAAAAGAAAGTGGTGGTCATTGGAATTGGAAAAATACCACCCCAACTCAAAAAACATTACATTACAAAAATCTCAAGTTCATCATTAAACCAACCGACTTTAAGCACATGGGCCTCTTTCCCGAACAAGCAGTGAACTGGGATTGGATGATAGAACTTATACAAAAATCAAAAAGACCCATAAAGGTCTTGAACTTGTTTGCTTATACGGGTGCGGCAACAGTGGCATGTCTCCATGCAGGAGCTGAGGTGTGTCACGTAGATGCCTCAAAAGGAATGGTTACGTGGGCAAAACAAAATGTTGCCATAAATGAATTAGAAGATAAGCCCGTGCGTTATATCGTCGATGATGTTTTAAAATTCGTAAAACGAGAGGTTAAGCGCGGGACTAAATATAACGCCGTTATCATGGACCCTCCCCCCTTCGGACGTGGCGCGCAAGGCGAAGTGTGGAAGATAGAAAAAATGCTCTACCCGCTTGTACAGGAACTCACGCACCTCCTTTCTGACCAACCGCTTTTTTTCCTTATTAGCTCATATGCCGGTAGTGGCTTCAGTGCTATAGTATTAAAAAACATTCTCAATTCGGCATTCGCTAATCGTGGTAGTACAGAGGGGCATGAACTCTGCCTCCCCATTAAAGATAGCGTAAATTTCCTACCCGCAGGCGTCTGCGCAAGGTGGGTAGAAACTTAAAATGAGCCTGTGACGGCTCATTTTTTGTTAATCCTTTCTTCGCATGAGAGGGAAAAATACGGTTTCACGAACTGGCTTGTCCATAAGAATCGCGAAAAGACGTTCGGAGACACCAAAGCCCGCGGCCGGTGGCATACCGTACTCAAGCGCCTCAACAAAATCGTCATCAAGATACTGAGCCTCCTTATCCCCCATCTCACGAAGTTTCATCTGCTCCTCAAAACGAAGACGTTGGTCTACGGGATCGTTAGATTCCGAAAAACCCTTACCAAGTTCTGTCCCACAAGCAACTATCTGCATGCGCTCTACCTGATAAGGATGGCCCGGCCTACGTTTCGCCAGGGGTTCAATGTCAACAGGAGGATCAATGAGAAAAATGGGTTGAACAAGATGAGGGCGTATGAGTTTTTTAAAAATCAAATCAATGAGACGCCCTCGTCCCACGTGGTCTTCTAACTTTATCCCTTCACGTTGCGCTTTGTTCTTCAGGTCCTCCTCGGTTACAACATCCAAATCGAGACCGGTTTTTTCCTTAAATATTTTGAAATATTCGATTCTAGGCCAAGCATCGCCCCACTGTATTTCATGATCACGCCAGTGTGTGACAAGCCCCCCAGTAGTCGCCTTGATCACTTTTTTATACATCTTTTCAACATATTCCATCAGCTCTTCATAGTTTGAATATGCCCAGTAAAATTCAAGCTGGGTATAGTCTTGAAGGTGCTCGGCGTCGATCCCCTCATTCCTAAAAATACGTCCAATTTCAAAAACTTTTTCAAAACCACCAACAAGTAGTCGCTTAAGAGAAAGCTCTGGGGAAATGCGAAGATAAAAATCAGTATCTAGCGCATTGTGGTGCGTAATGAACGGTTCAGCATCTGCGCCGCCAGGGGTTGGCTCTAAGACCGGTGTCTCAACTTCAAGAAAGCCCGAAGCTCGTAACGTATCACGAAACGTATTCCAAAAAATACTTTTCTTCACAAAAAGAGAACGCACTTCCGGATGTAACATAAGATCGAGATAGCGCTGTCTTAAACGTGTCTCAATATCTTCAATACCATAAAAAACGGAAGGAAGAGGACGTAATGATTTTGTAATGATACGCATTGCGAGCACCTCAATACTTTTTTCTCCACGTTTTGTCACAAACAATGTACCTGACAATTCCACGAAATCTCCTATATCAAGATTTTTTTTATATAATTCAAAATCAGCACAATTGTCGCTCTTTACGACCGCCTGAAACTTTGCATCCTCGTCCACAATATCAAGAAACATAAGATTTCCTTGATCACGCATACCCATCACCCTCCCTACAAGAAACACCTCTGTTTTGTCATCAGAAAGTTGTGAAAAATTTTGTATAATTTCCGCCAAAGTATGTGTTTTTACCACGTCTGGTGGATAAGGGTAAAAACCCTCCTTAACAAGATGGTCACGCTTTTCCTTTCGTTCACGAATAATATCGTCTAACATCCGTTTCTACTCTATATTATCTATTGTATATTTAACCTTTCCTCCTGGTGTCGTAATTTCTACAATATCACCGGGCTTCTTGTTCATAAACGCCTTTCCCATAGGAGATTCATTCGAAATAAGTCCCCTCAAAGGATCGGCTTCGTCCGAACCAACAACAGTAAACTTCTTAGTTACGTTTTTATAGCCCGCCGTTACCAATGAGCCCAACTCTACTTTTTGAGCTTGATGTCTCTTTATGATTACCGCGTTTTTAATAAGATCATCAAACTCAGCGATTTGGGTCTCAAGTTTTGTATGTGCTTCACGTGCCTCTGAATATTCTGCGTTTTCAGACAGATCTCCCATTTCTTTGGCGCGCTCAAGACGTTCCGCAATTTCAAGGCGTTTTACCTTTTTCAAGTTCTCAAGATCAAGTTTTACCTCAGCGAGACGCTCCTTTGTTATGTAATAATTTTTCATACCTATATATGTTACTTTATTTTTTATGCCCCGCAAAGCCACGATTGATATTGTACCAAGATAACACATCCTTCGCCACAGGAACAGCGTTCAACAGAGAAGATTGCGCGTTTTCTATAAGAATAATAATTACGATCTCGGGCTTCTCTGCTGGGGCAAACCCCACAAACAATGCGTTCGTTTTTGTATTCCAATTTATTTGGCTACTTCCTGTTTTTGCCGCAATTGATACGGGGAGATCAGAAAGAAGATGTGCCGTGCCACGAGAAGACTCAACCGTCGCCCTCATTCCACTTTGTATGATATTAAACCATCTCTCATCCTTATCCCGCATCGTCTCTAAAGGAACTAGAGTTTCTCGTGTAGAATTTTTTACAATGTGAGGTTGCGTCATCAATCCCTTATTTGCAATAGCAGAAATATAGCGCATGATTTGTATCGGCGTCAAGAGAAGATCGCCTTGTCCGATACTTATATTGTACGTATCTCCCGCCCTCCACACTCCTTTCTTTGATTGTTCCTTCCATTCTGGAGAGGGAAGAAAGCCCTGCGTCTCTTCTGGGAGATCAATTCCCGTCTTCTCACCCAGGTGAAATAGCTCCCAGTACTGTTTCATCTTGGCTGCTCCAAGACCCTTAATGCCATATGCACCGCCCCCCGCTGCATAGAAAAAAATGTTCCCCGACTCAGCGATGGCATTACGCACATCGAGATCTCCATGGATTTTCCAATCGCGAAAAAGGGATGGCTGATCGGCGCGATATGGATTTGGCACGACAAGTACTCCTTCGTGACCCGCGACGACAGTCGTTGGTGTAATAACCCCCTCGCGCAATGCCGCAAACCCCACGAGAGGCTTTATGGTAGAGGCAGGAGAGTACGTTCCCGAAATAGCACGGTTAAAAAGGGGGTGAAGTTTATCATCAAAAACTTGCTTGATGTCACTCTTGTGTTCCGAATCAAGAAACCACGAAGGATTGTATCCAGGAAGACTTACAAGACTTAACATCTCTCCATTACGTACATCCATCACCATTCCAACGGCGCCATCGGTACGTAATGTACGTCGTGCGATTTGAAGTCGTTCATACATATATTTCTGTAATCCGCCATCAATAGTAAGTATAATGTCATTCCCCTGTTTCGGTTCCAAAAATACAACCCCCTCCCCCGCCAACCCATCACGTTTTACAACTCTTTTGCCCCGTTCACCACGTAACATCATTTCATAGTATTGTTCTACCCCTGCCCTCCCCACATAATCATTATTTTTTACATTTTTCCACTTCTTAATATCAGCCTCATTCGCCAGCCCAACATATCCTGTAACAGATGCAAAAACTTCAGGATCAATATAATTCCTTACATATCGCTCCCTTGCGCGCACACCAGGAAGTGTAATTGATTGAAACACAAGCGCCTTTTGCGCATCCATATTGTGGATCAAAATCGCCTCCTTAAGCTTCTTGTCTTGCGTATCCTTCATAAACATATATACGGCGTCCTTTGCCATCCCAGTAAGTTCAGCGGTCTTTTTTACAACACGTTCCAACTCCTCACCATCATCAGGAAGCCTGTTCCCATAGACGACAAGATCGAAGCCCGTTCTGTTACCAACTACTTCTTCTCCAAACCGATCTTTAATAACACCCCTCGGGGCATCAATATACTCGATATTTTCTGAATTACCAGAAGAGATCTCCTCAAACGCCCCCCCCTTTACAACATTGAGATATGTCGTCTGAATGACAAACAAACCAAGGGTAAGCACCGCAACGACAAGGGCTGAAGTGGTAGAATATTGAGCGAATGGAATCTCAACACGATCATCGACAAAGTCCTTGCCACTTACTAAAAAAATACTCTCTACGTCAAAATCTTCTTTATATGTATTTTTATCATTCTTCATAGAGTGAATAATGGGAACCTAAAAATGCCAAAGGGATAAAAAGTAAAACGTGGATAATGATGTTTTTGATGATAAGAAACCCGTATTCGAGAGAAAGCCCCATACCAATACCATACACCACAAAAAACAAAGTTTCTCCTAAAAAAAAGGTAAGTGTTACTACAAAAAAATTGTGGCGCATGGTATATACCGCAAGACTCGTTATAAGCACAAATACTAGATAACTTATTCCAAATATGCCAACATGCTGCATAAAGGGAAGTTGCGCAAGAAATAATGCAAGAGAAAAAATAATCCCTCCAACACCCACCAACCAATACTGCACAAAAAACAAAAAAAATAAATCTGCTCTTACGTTAGTATCAAGGTACAAAGAAACCAAACTCAAAAACACAGCGCAAAGAAACACCCCCGACACGACAATTATATTAATATGTTGTCTCTGTGACGATAAAAACCTGACCTCTTGCGCCATGAACTGTTTCAATAATTGCTTCAATAAATGTTTTATCTTTACTTAACGTAAACATACGTGCTTCACCAACAAGCAGTCCTGGGGGGAACTTCCCGTCAAGACCAGAGGTTACGACGGGAATGCGGTCTCCATATTCACCCTTTTGTATTTTTGTACCCATCACATAATTAATCATACCGCGAGCTACAAAATCACTTTTTATACCCCCCCCCTCAAAATGTACTAAAAAATCAATATCTGGGCTTTGTATTTGTTTTATGAAACTTCTCTCCTCAAACACACGATCTACCCTTCCTAATAACAAACCAAATTCATTAATAACAGGCATGCCCTCCTTGATTCCAGCTTCGTTTCCACGATCAATTATTATCGTTTTTAAAAGAGGATCAGTAGCATACCCAACCACCTTTGCAACAATCAATTTTTTCTTAGCATTTTTTTTATATTCAAGCGCCGATTTAAGTGCCGTATTCTCCTCCACGAGAGAGCTCACTAAATGTTCCTTCTCCCTTAGGTTATTTTTAAATTCGTCTTTTTTCTCGTATAACAAAAGTACCTCCCTTGGATGAAACGCGAGGTAAAAATAGGCCTGAAAAGGTATCTGAGAAGAAAGTTTAAAAATACCTGAAGAGAGAGGAACAAAATATACAACAAACGCGAATAAAAATAACGCGCCTATTATATTCATTAAGATTGACTTCATGTCAGATATACTCCTATCCTATTGCTGACCTAGGAATTTTTTCATTCAAAAGAATAGGACGTAATGTATCAAGATTTTCTATAATAATACCCGTGCCACGCACTACAGTAGTGAGAGGGTCGTCGGTAACATGTACCGGCACCCCTATCTCACGCGCCATAAGCACATCGATGCCACGCAACAGGCTTCCCCCACCACTTAAATAAATACCGCGCTCCATAAGATCGCCGACGAGTTCTGGCGGGCTTTTTTCAATAGTACTTTTTGCCGCCGACACCAATAGCTCGAGAGATTTTTGAAGCGCCATTCGTACTTCGCGTGTACCCACAGCGCTCACCCTCGGAAGTCCCGTGGTCATGTCCTTTCCTTGTATCGTCATCTCTTGTTCCTCCACCTCTGGTACATCATACGCAGAACCAATGGTCATTTTTATCTCCTCGGCCGTTGGCTCTCCAATCAGGAGCTTACACTTATCCTTCACGAAACGAGTAATATCTTCATTAAAACGATCTCCCGCAACCTTAAGGCTTACCGAATGTACAATTCCACCCAAAGAAATCACAGCTATGTCAGAAGTACCTCCTCCAATATCAATGACAACATTTCCTATCGGCTCATGAATAGGAAGTCGCATACCAATTGCCGCGGCAAGAGGCTCTTCAACAAGATACACTTCTTTTGCGCCTGCATTCCGGCTTGCGTCCTCAACCGCCTTGCGCTCTACCTCTGTGAGTTCACACGGTACACCTATCACCACACGATTTCGTTTATTAAAAAGTCCCCCTATCTTCCCCTGAGACTCCTTTAAAAAATATCGCAACATCTCCTGAGTCATCTCGAAATCAGAGATAACCCCATTAATAAGAGGTCGTACAGCCACGATATGCCCGGGAGTGCGCCCCACCATTTGTTTTGCCTCTCTTCCTACGGCAAGGAGGTGTCCCGTCTTTTGGTTAATCGCAACAACAGAGGGTTCATTTAAAACAATACCCTTCCCTTTTATATACACAAGGGAATTTGCAGTACC
>Ga0172371_10003461_pt1 | contig 24426 bp, 16 predicted proteins | sample Lak12m_FD_114543 | JGI IMG/M metagenome (GOLD analysis project Ga0172371, IMG submission 114543) | Freshwater microbial communities from Kabuno Bay, South-Kivu, Congo - kab_022012_12m | ecosystem: Environmental > Aquatic > Freshwater > Lake | place: Democratic Republic of the Congo: South-Kivu... | reverse complement strand
TCGACACCCGCTTGGTCGCGGCGACGAATCGCGACCTGGGCGACTGGGTCCGCGAAGGGCGGTTCCGCGAGGACTTGTACTATCGAATCAACGTGATCGAACTGATCGTGCCTCCGTTGCGGGAACGGTCCGACGACATCCTGCCCCTGGCCCGGCAGTTTGCCAGCGAGTTCGCCGGGGCGCCGATTCGCCTCTCGCCGCAGACCGTCCAGTGCCTGGTCAGTTACAACTGGCCGGGCAACGTGCGGGAACTGCGGAACGCCATCCAGCGCGCGTGCCTGCTGTGCCGCGGCGACTTGATCATGCCCGAGCATCTGCCGCCCAAGGTGGCCGCCTTGACGACGCCCGCGGAGCCCGCCGCGCCGACCGCCGGCCGCCTGTCGCAGGTCGAACGAGCCACGATCCTCGCCACGTTGGAGGAATGCCAGGGCAACCGCACCCACGCCGCCAAGAAGCTGGGCATCAGTCGCCGCGCGCTGATCTACAAGATCCGGGCCATCGACGAGGAGAAACGCGAGCAGCCGTAGCCGCGCTCGCCGCATCGATCGGCAACCCCAGCCCCGGAGGGACGACCGCCTGTAGCCAGGGGCGTCAGCCTCTGGATTGCTTCCGCGCCCTCACGAGGACGCGAGGTATCGGCGGCGAGTCAGGGACACGGGAATCGTTTCCCAGAAGTTGTACCCTGCCGCGACGTCGCCACCGCCCAGGCGGAAGTAGATCTCGTCTGCGTTGCGGACGCGCGCTTCGGAATTCCCCAACGGCGAGGTCAGCGTGCCGTCGGTTGCGTTCCCCTGATTGAACAGGTTCGGCTGCTGTTCGGTCAACACGTACACGCCGCCTTCGACGTCGTTGAACTCGTACTTGCCGTCCGGCCCCGTCCAGAATTTCTTCGTGACAGGCTGCTGGAAGCGATCGATGCCGGTCAGGACGAGCAACACGCCGGCAATCGGCGGATCGTTGGCATCCTGCACGCCGTTCTTGCTCAGGTCCAGGAACACCGTTCCCGCGATCCGGGCTGGGGGCAAGCGGGCGATGGTGGTCGTGGTGTCGGTGTTGTTGGCGGTGTCCGAGTCGTATTGACGGGCTTGAATCTCGGCCTGGTTCACCAGCGGGCCTTCGTACAGGGATTCCACCGCGACGATGATCGTGATCGTGGCCGAGGCATTCAGGGCGAGCGTATTCAACTGGGCGACGACCGTGCCGCCGGACTCGCCCACCGTGCCCTGGCTGGCCTTGGCGGACACAAATGTCACGTGGGCCGGCAGCGTGTCGGTCACGACGACTTCGGTGGCGGCCGACGGACCGGCGTTCGAGACGGTGATCGTGTAGGTCAGTTCGCGGCCCGAGTATACGGGATCGGGCATGTCGACTTTGGCGATCTTCAATTCGACGACCTGCGGCGTGTACGAGACACTGGCTTGGTCGTCCTCGCCGGCCTTCTGGTTGTTCGGCTTCGAATCCGGATCGGCTTGGTCGACCTCGAGGACTTCCGCCGTCAGCGACTGCGTCTCGGGCGATTCGACCTTGGCCACGATCTCCAGCGTCACCGGTGCGCCCACGGGAACCGGGCCGACGTTCCAGCGTCCTTGGGCGCTGTCGTACGAACCGGCCGACGCGGTCGCCGAGACGAAGGCCAAGCCGTCCGGCAGCGACTCGCCCACGACGACGGACGTCGCCGGATCGGGCCCGGCGTTGGCCAGCGTCAGCGTGAGCCGGATGTCGTCGCCCACGTTTGGCGAGTTGGTATCGATGGTCTGCGTCAGGGACAAGTCGGCGGACTGAGGCGTCACGGTGACACTGGCTTGGTCATCCTCGGCGGGCTGGTTGTTGCCGGGCGTGGAATCGTTGTCGTACTGGTCGACGGCGACGATCTCCGTCGTGTTGACTTGCGCGCCCAGTTGCGTCACCTTGGCCACGATCCGCAGCGTGACGTTCGTGCCCTTGGGGACGCTGCCCACAGTCCAGCGGCCCGAGGTCGGGTCGAACGTGCCTTGGCTGGGCGACGACGACACGTACGAGACGCCGGCTGGCAAGCGGTCCAGCACGGCGACGTTGGTGGCGGCATCCGGCCCAGCGTTGTTCAGGCCGATCACGAACGTGATGTTCTCGCCCAGATTGGGAGCGGGCTTGTCCACGACTTTGCCCAGCGACAGGTCCGCGATCTGCGGCGTGGACGTGATGCTCGCCTGGTCGTCCTCCGTGGCCACGCCGTTGCCGGGCGTCGAGTCCGGGTCGAACTGGTTGGCCGCGATGACTTCCGCGTCGTTGATCTTGGCCGTCGAACTGGTCACCTTGCCGACGATGTACAGGATCGTGTTCGACCCCGGGGTCACCGTCCCCACGTTCCACTCGCCGGACAGCGGGCTGTACGAGCCTTGGGCCGCGGTCGAGGAGACATAGCTGAAGCCTTCCGGCAGGGTGTCCTTGACTTTGACCCCCGTCGCCGCGTCCGGGCCGGCATTGCTCAGCGTGATCGTAAAGGTGACGTTGTCTCCCACGTTCGGCGCATCGCGATCGGTGGCCTTGGTCAGCGACAGGTCGGCGATCTGGGGGCTGATCGTCACGCTGGCTTGATCGTCCTCGTCGGCATTCTGGTTGTCCGGCTCGGAATCCGGATCAAATTGGTCCGACGCGGTGATCTCGGCGGCGTTCGTCTTCTCGTCCGCGGTATCCGTCTGGGCCACCAGCGTCAGCGTGGCGGTGCCGCTCTTGGACACCTTGCCCACGTCCCAGACGCCGTTGGTCCGATCGTACGTGCCAGTGGAGGGCGTGGCGGACACGAACGTCATGCCCGCGGGCACCGCGTCCTTGACCAGCACGCCCGTGGCATCGCTGGGACCGGCGTTGGAAACCGTGATCGTGAACGTGACCTGCTGGTTGGCCACGGGGCGGACCGGGTTGGCCGTCTTGGCCAGCGACAGATCGGCGATCTGCGGCGTCACCGCGGCGCTCGCCTGGTCGTCCTCGGTCGGGACATTGTTGTTGGGCGTCGAATCGGGATCGCGCTGGTCCGCGGCGATGACTTCGGCGGCGTTCGTGGTCGTCGTGGTTCCGACCGCTTTCGCCGTGATTTGCAGCGTCGCCTTGGTCCCATTCTCCAGAGCCGGAACGGTCCAGACGCCGGTCACGCTGTCATAGCTGCCCGTCGAAGGGATCGAGGAGAGATAGGTCATGCCGGACGGCAGCTGGTCCCGGACGGCGACGCCCGTGGCCCGATGGGGCCCGCCGTTGGATAGCGTCACCGTAAAGGTCACGTTCTCGCCCACCTGCGGATTGGCTTTGCTGACCGTCTTGGCCAGTGACAAGTCCGCTTGCTGGACCACGACGGTGACGCTGCTTTGGTCGTCTTCGCCGCCCACGTTGTTGCCCGGCGTCGAGTCCGGATCGGGCTGATCGACGTCGGTGACTTCGGCCGAGTTGGTGATCGTGCCGACGCCGGTCACGCGGCCGCCGATTTGCAGGCTGGCGCTGCTGCCGCTGCCCACGACGCCGACGCTCCACAGGCCCGTCGTGCTGTTGTAAGCGCCTTGTGAGGGCGACGAGCCGACGAACGTCACGCCGCTGGGCAGCAGGTCGGTGACGACGATGTTCGTTGCCGCTCCCGGTCCGGCGTTGCGGAGGTTCAGGGTAAAGGTGACGATGTTGTTCGGGTTCGGCGTGGCGTTGTCCACGGTCTTGGTCAGCGACAGATCGGCCCGCTGCGGCGTGACGGTGATGCTGCTCTGGTCGTCTTCGTTGGCGTTGTTGTTATTCGGCGTCGAATCGGGATCCGGCTGGTCCGAACGTGTGACCTGGGCGGTATTGACCACGGCCGACGTCGAGTTGACCGTCGCGGCCACTTGCAGGCTGGCGCTGGCGCCGGCCGAGACGGTGCCGATGGTCCACACGCCGCTGGTGCTGTCATAGCTGCCCTGCGACGGGGCGGCGCTAACGAAGCTCAGCCCGGGCGGCAGCAGGTCCGTCACCGCGACGCTGGTCGCCGCGCCGGGGCCGGCGTTGTTCAGGTTCAGGGTGAACGTGACGTTCTGCCCGGCGTTGGGTGTCGGATTGTCGATGGTCTTGGCCAAGGACAGATCGGCCACCTGCGGGGTGAGCGTCACGCTGGCCTGGTCGTCTTCCGTCGAGATGTTGTTGTTGGGCGTCGAGTCGGGATCGCGCTGGTCGGAGGCCGAAACCTGGGCCGTGTTGGTGACGGCCGTCGAGGTGCCCACCGAGGCGGTGATCTGCAGGCTGGCGCTGGCGCCGCCGGCCAGCGTGCCGACGGTCCACACGCCCGTGGTGCTGTCGTATACGCCGGCGGGCGTCGCGCTGACGAACGTCAGGCCTTGCGGCAACTGGTCGGTCACGCGGACGTTGGTGGCCATGCTCGGGCCGGCATTGTTGACGTTCAGCGTAAACGTCACCGGCTGGCCCAGCGTGACCGTCGGGTTGTTGATCGTCTTGCTCAACGAGAGATCGGCCAGTTGAGGCGTCAGGGTGATGCTGCTCTGATCGTCTTCGGACGCGTTGTTGTTATTGGGCGTCGAGTCCGGATCCCGTTGGTCGGAGGCCGAGATCTGGGCCATATTGGTGATGGCCGTCGTCCCGGTGACCATGGTGGTGACTTGCAGAATGGCGGTCGTGCCGGTCGGGACGGACCCGATCGTCCAGACGCCGGTGCCCGAGTTGTACGAGCCCTGGGAAGCCGTCGAGCTGACGTACTGCAGGCCGACCGGCAGGATGTCCGTCACGGCGACGTTGGTCGCGTTGTCCGGTCCGGAGTTGAGCAGGTTCAACGTAAAAGACGTGGTCTGCCCGACGTCGACGTTGGGGTTGCTAGTGGTCTTGACCAGCGACAGGTCGGCCGAGGGCTGGTTGTTGAAGTCCGCCGTGAACGTCTTGGCGCCGATCATGCGGAGCGCCGAGACCTGGCCGTCCAGGGCGATCGTCGTCGTGTCGACTTGCAGTTCGATCGCTCCCACGTTGGCGAAGTTCGCACCGCTGCCGCCGGCGGCGGTAAAGTCGGTGGCGAGCGACGCCAGGAGGCTTTGCGACGTGTTCACGCCCAGCGTCACCGTGGCTTGCGAGTAATTGCTGGCGTCGGTGTAAATGCGGATTTGGCCTGTACCGCCCGCCTTTTCCGCGGCGCCGGCAACTTCCAGGTACGCGCTCGTCCCGCCGCTGGTGAGGTCCACGCCGGTGCCGCCGCTGCGGAGCCCGATCGGATTCAGCGTGGTGGCGTTATTGTCCGGGCCGTCCCAAGTGACTTTGTACTGCCCCAGGGCATTGAAGCCGGCGTTGATGGCCAGCAGGCCCGAGCCGGCGCTGAGGGTCACGGCATCGCCCGTTTGACCGGCGGTCAGGGTGGCCGACATGTCGCGTTCGCCGCCGAGCGCCTCGCCGGCCGTCTGGGCCGAGACGTTCGTCGTGCCCACCGGCATCGGCGCGGTGACCGTCTGTCCCGTGGTGAAGCCGTCGATGGTCAGGCCCGGCGTGCCCTGAGCGTCCGTGCCGCTGATCGTGATCCGCGTGCTGGTGATCAGGGCCAGCGTGGCGCCGGAGACCGTCTGCGCAGGCTGCTGGACGAAATAGTCGCCGGCCGTCAGCCGATCGAACCGGTACTGGCCGTTGCCGTCCGAGGTGGCGCTGCGCAGCGCCGCCCCGTCGCCGGCGTCCAGCACGCCGTTGGCGTTGGCGTCGCGGTACAGATTGAGCGTTGCGCCGACGACCTGCTCGCCGGCGGTAAAGCCGTCGGCGTTGGCGTCGCGGTAGACGCGCCCGGCGATCGCGGCCAGGTCGGTGGCGGCCAACAACTGCCGCGGCTCCAGTTTTTCCAGGGCCAATTGCCGCCGCTTCTTGCGCGAGGTTCGTTCCTGTCGGCGGGAAGGCGATGAGTTCCTTTTGCGCACGTCGTCCGATGATGAGTCCATAATATGCCGCGCCTTACCAGCGGTAATCCAATCCCAAATTGAAGCCCTGCACCCAGTACGAGGTATCGTTGAACGCGACCGCGGGGCGCACCGGCCCCACGGGCACAAGGTCCGGATCGGTCGGATCGGGGATGTACATTTCGTTCACGTTGACGTCGATCGCGCCGTCGGGCCGAATCACGCGGCTGAGGAAGACCAGCGTGTAGCCGAACTTGACGCTCAGTTGCGAGGTCACTTGATAGCCCATCGTCAGCCCGAATTCTGACGCCCAGGCGGTGGTCTTGTAGGAGTACTCGCCGATGTTGGTGCGGAGCGCCAGCAGGTCGCCGGTCAGCAGGGTCGCCGGGCCGTCCTCCGCGCCGGGCGGAACCACCAGCTGCGTATAGCCGTTGACGGCAACCTGTTCCGCCGTCCGCCCGAGGGCCATCTTCAGCAGCCCTTCGGCCCACCAGCGCGGCTGGCGGTACTTGGCCGCCACCCCCAGTTCGCCCCCGTGGAACTCGTTGCCCGTGTCAAACTGATCCAGGGCCTGAAATCCCGTCCGCGGCGTGACCGACGTCGCCAGGGCTTCGCGGATCAGCACGCCTTCGTCCAGCCCGATGTAGCGATAGCCGCCGAGCAGGTCCACGCGCAGGCCGTTGGTGCTGCAGCTGGCCCCTTCTTCGCCTTCGCCTCCGCGGCAGCCGAAGTTGCAGAAGACGTTGGTCAGCAGGTGCGCGCCGTAGGTTTGAAACTGGCTGTACGTGTCGACGTAGATCGTGCCCACCAGCAGATTCGGATAGGCGACCAAGGCCGAATCGGAACTGAGCGTGTTGTCGCCCACATTGAAGAACGGCCGGGCCAGGATCTGGTCCCCGACGGAAGCGGCCAGGAAGTCGGTATCCGCGTCTTCCAGGGCGGTGTAATCCAGTTCCAGGCCGACCCAACGGCGAGCGCCCAGCCAGCCGCACAGGCGGACTCGGCCGCCGCCGCGCGGATCGGTAAACAGGTCCTCGTTGCCGAACAGCGTCTGCGTGCCGGCCGCCCCGATCACGCCCGCTTGGGTTTGCGGCGTCCCCGGGGGACTGGTCGTCACCAGGGGCGGCAGCGCCAGTTCCTTGGTCCACCACATCAGCGCGTCCACTTGCCCCCAGATGCGCTCGGGCGGCCCGCACGGCGCCACGTGCCAGGGGTCCGGCGCGGGCAGCAACGGCTCCGACTCGCCGAGCCCTGTGCCGTCGGGTGAAGTCAACAAGGGGCCTTCGACGATTTCACTTTCCGGAATCAAGTCGGGCAACGCCTGGGGCGCCGACGAACCGCCCGCGGACGGACTGGACGTCGCCGAATCGCGATCCGAACGCGTGTTCGAGCCGGAGTTCGACGGCAGCGGCGTCAGCGGCGGCAGCGAATCCTGATCCTGGCTGGCCGCCGTCTGCAGATCGGCGAACTGGGCCGGGGGGGCGATCTTGGGCGCGATCGACTGGGCGACCAACAGCGGCTTGTCCGAGTCTTCCGCCTCGAACTTGCCGACGACCTGCACCGGCTTGCCGACATTCGCTTCCAAAGGCAAATCGCCGCCGGAAGAACCGGACGAAATCGAGTAGCGGATCTGGCCGTCGTTGTCGACCAACACATACTGCTCGTCGCCCCCGCTGGTCTTGTGCTTCTGGAGAATCCCGAACGCCACCCGCAGCAACGCCGGGCCCGTCGCCTCGGGAGATTCCGCAGCCCGCGCGGACGGCGGTAACGCGGCCAGCAGGAGCGTCAACAGGGCTAGGATCAGGAGTCGGTGCATACGCAACAGCCGAATGGCGACCTTCGAGCAAAGAAGCGGGCCGTTAAGTACCGCAGTCGGGGCGCTGGATCAAGGCCAATTTGGCCCGATTCTCGCCGGTTCCGGCAAGTTGGGATAAGTGAGCAGAATGCGGCGGGCGGATTGGATCGCGGTGTACGATCATTCAGATCCCGAGGTTCCGTGGCGTGGGCGGCCCGGCAGGCGGCCCGGCCGGCGTAGTTGCTTCCTTGCGGCGGGTGTGCGAAAATACAAGCGATGGCTGGCGGCTAGATGCCGCAGGGGCATTGGGCCGCGCTCCCAGCCTCTGGGCGAGCCCCAAAAGGTGGTCAAACTGAACCGCTTCCTGTGAAGGAGACCTAGCCATGAGTGAGCGCAAGATTCTCTTCCCTACGGATTTCTCGCACACCGGCGATGCGGCCTTGGAACTGGCGACCTCGCTCGCCCGGGAGCGCGGGGCCAAGCTGCTGATTGTGCACGTCGAGGAGCCGCCGGCGGCATACGGAGCGGGCGAGATGTACTACGGGATGCCGGATCCCGTCACGGAAGACCTGCGAAAGATGCTCGAACGGGTCGCACCCGAAGACGCGTCCATCCCCTGTGAACGGCGGCTGATCACCGGCGATCCAGCCGCGGCCATTGCGCACCTGGCCCAGGAGGAGGGTGTCGAACTGATTGTCATGGGAACGCACGGGCGGACGGGTTTGATGCGGCTGTTGATGGGCAGCGTAGCCGAAGCCGTCGTGCGGCGTGCGCCGTGCGCGGTCCTGACACTACGGCAGCCGGGCGAACCCGCCTCGGCGCCCACCCCGATGCAGCCGGGAGAAGCATGAGCCCGCGATAAGATCTCGCGCCCGGGAACTTCGGTTCCCGCCTGGCGTCCAAGTCACCCGGCCCGGACGATTCGCGGCCCGGTCGTAACCCGAAGCGTAAGCGCGGACAGAAACACGAGTTGTCCGTGCTTCCGCTGCGGGTTACGCTAGCGCGCGTTGTCCCGGAATCCCCGGTTCATGGAGAATCCCGGTTGGTCGCCGTTGGCTGCCGGGGATTGCCTGAGAGCGGGCTGGGCACAAGAATACGGTAGACGCGCGGCAGATCAAGCCGCTGGTGGGCCGCGACCCGGTACGTCGGCGTCACGCGAGGCTAGGATGGATATCCAGGAAAGCTTGAACGAGATCCTCCACTCCAAGGATGAGTTTGGCCGGATGTTCTACGAGGACTTTCTCGAGACCTATCCGGAACTGCGGCATCACTTCCTGCAGGTCGACATGAAGCGGCAGGCGATCATTCTGACCACGGCTCTGATGGTGATCGAGCGGTACTACGTCCAGCCGACGCCCGCCATCGAGCTGTACATGCGATACCTGGGCACCAAGCATCACGGCATGAACGTCGGCACCGGAGAATATCCGAAATTCTTCGACGCCATGTTTCAGACGCTCCGGAAGTTCCACGGCGAACGGTGGAATCCGGAACTGGAGCGACAGTGGCGGGGCGCCTTCGACCGCACGACGTCGGCCATGTTCGAGGGGTACTTGGAACGCGTCCAGGTGTGACCTTGCCAGTCATCGCAGGGCCCACTCGGGGGCGGGCGAGATCGGCCGCCGGGCCGTGTAGCCGCGGTAGTTCAGCCGGTATTCGTTCGGCGTGTAGGCGCTGGGGGCTGGCGACGGATAGGGCGGACCGGCCGGCGGTGCAGCGGGCGTGGAGGCCGCTGCCAGATCGATCAGCGGATAGCCCTGGAAGGCGGGCATCGCCCACAATTGAGCCGGATCGCTGTACAGCTGGTTGACCACGTAGCTTTCGACGTGGATCTGCAGCGCTTGGGCGGGCGGCGGCAAGCGGACTTCGATGGTGTGCGGCAGCGAGATGCCCAGCACCGATTCGTACTGGTGCTGGGACGCGAACACGGAAGCCAGCAACGCCCCGCGGGCGTCGTACCAGTGCTGCTGCAGGATCCAGCCGTACCGATCGTGCAGCACGAGGATTCTGGTCAGGTCGCCTTCGGGCGAGGCCGTTCGTGTGCGGATCTCCAGCTCGCCGGGGCCATGCTGATACGGCCCCTCGTGCCGCCCGGCCGGGTCCAGCTGGACCAAGCCCAGCGCCTCGACCAGCCACTGCGGCTGGATCGGCAAGGCTTGCCGCGCCGCGCTGTTCAGGTACTGGTCATGCCGCGCGTAGTACACCGCCCGCGGCACGTCGGACATCAGCTGCGGCACGTCGATCATCGCCCAGAAAACCTGGTCGTTGCTGCCCAAGTCCAGCACCTCGCCGACGCCGATAAAGCTGGCCCGCAGGCGGAAGTTCCGCGGCGGTCCGGCCGCCAGATTGGCCCGCAACGAGGGCATGCCTTGGACCGACAACGTCGCCGAATCCGTTTGCAGCTGGCGGATCTGGCCACTGGTCGCATTGACGGCTGCGATGACCTCGGCCAGGGTCGGCGGTCCGGCAAACAGGGTCGGCGCCGGCGGGGCGAGCGGCTGGCGCAGCGTCGGACAGCTGGCGCCGCTGGCACACAGCAGGACGGTCATCAGAACCAGATAGGCCGCTGCCTGTCGCTTCAAATCCGCATCCTTGCTGCCGCGTTATGTGGAGCCACCATACAGCAATTGCACCAGCTCGTCCTGGATCGCCCGGGCACGCTGCTCGTCCGGCATGACCACCGGCACGCGATGCTCCAGTTCCGTCCGCGGGCAGAACACCACCAGGATCTCGCGCCCGTGTTCGTCATGCTCGGTGTCCTCCAGCCGGACGATCCTGCGGCGGACCATCAGCAGGGCCAGCACGTAGCGCACGTCTTCCTGGCCGGGCTGGTCCTGGAGCCGCTCGAAATAATCCAGCATCACGTCGTGGGGCGCCCAATGCGCCCTCTTGGTGTTCGACTCCGGCAGCTGGCACTGCCACCAACCCAGCGAGTCTTCCGGCGGACCTTCCCAGGCTTCCCGGCTGAAATCCCGCCGCACGACCTCCGCGCCTTCCGCCACCAGCACCGAATAGAACGTCTCGCCCGGCTGGAACTCCCGATCCGACTTGGCACACTTGCGGGCGCAACGTTGAATCTCAAAGTCCAGCATGGGCGGTCGTCATCCAGCGAACAGGCGTCGGGCACCAGGACCGGGCGGCGAATAGTACGCAATTCGGCCCCGCGACTCAAGACGATTGTGCGGCGAGCCTGCTAGCGGCCCGCCCCGGCGCGCCGACGCGATTGCCTTGCCCGCCTGTGGGGGGTTTGACAAGGAGAACGTCGGCGGTCGAGAATGGGGGGCATTCAACCTGCCAGCGTCCGCCGGCGATCAGGCTTTCGCGAACGCTGACGGCATTTTCCAGCGCGACGATCATCGCCCTGCCTGACGGCGGCTGCCCCTACGCGAACCCCACCATGGACCGCTCCCAACGACTCGGCGAAGGTAGCATTCCTCGCCTGCTGCTGACCTTCTCCGCCCCCGCGATCGTGGGCATGCTGGCCCAGGCCTTGTACAACATCGTCGACCGGATCTTCATCGGCCAGGCGATCGGGCCGCTGGGACTGGCCGGCGCCACCGTGTCGTTCCCTTTCATGTTGATCCTGATGGCCTTCGGGATGCTGATCGGCTTCGGCGCCACGGCCTTGGTGTCCCTCCGGCTGGGTGAACAGCGGCTGGACGAGGCCGAGCACGTACTGGGAAATGCGGCCGTTCTGCTGGCCGGCGTGACGGGCGTCTTGAGCGTGATCGGGCTGGTTCTGATCGATCCGCTGCTGGTCCTGTTCGGCGCCAGCGAGCAAGTCTTGCCCTATGCCCGGGACTATCTGCAGGTGATCGTGCTGGGGGCGGTCTTCCAGTCGCTAGGCTTCGGCCTGAATGCGGTCATCCGCGGGGAGGGCAATCCGCGGATTGCCATGATCACGATGCTGATCGGGGCGCTGCTGAACGCGGTGCTCGATCCGCTCTTCCTGTTCGGATTCGGCTGGGGGATGCGGGGCGCGGCGGCGGCCACGGTCCTGTCCCAGGCCGTGTGTGCTAGCTGGGTGCTGAGCTACTTCCTGCGCGGCCGCAGCCTGCTCCGACTGCGGCGGCGGAACCTGGCCCTCCGCTGGTCCGTCTGCCGCTCGATCATCGCCATCGGCTCGCCGCCGTTTGCGATGCAACTGGCCGCCAGCGTGTTGAACGCGGTGCTGAACAACCAGTTGAGCCGGCATGGGGGCGACGTGGCGATTTCGGCCATGGGCATCATCTGGGCCGTGGTGATGTTCATCGCCATGCCGATCATCGGCATCAATCAGGGCGTCCAGCCGATCATCGGCTTTAACTACGGGGCCCGCAAATACGAGCGTGAGCTGCGCGCGCTGCTGACGGCGATCCTGGCCGCCACGCTCGTCTCGACCGCGGGCTTCCTGGTCGTCACGCTGTTCCCCCATCGCGTCATTCAATTGTTCAGCCGCGACGACCCCGCCCTGCAGCAGCTGGGAACGCACGCGCTCCGGATCTGCTTGCTGATGCTGCCCATCGTCGGTTTTCAGATCGTGAGCGCGAACTACTTCCAGGCGGTCGGCAAGCCCCGCAAGGCCATGTTGCTGACGCTGTCCCGGCAGGTCCTGTTGCTGATCCCGGCGATCCTCATCCTGCCCCACTTCTTCGGCCTGAACGGCTTGTGGGCCGCCTTCCCAACGGCCGATCTGGGGTCGTCCTTGTGGACCGCCGTCTGGCTGCTGGTCGAGTTGCGATACCTTCGCCGCGGCTAGTGCCTCTCGTCCAGGGAGAGGAACTCGGTGTGACGACCGGCCTTCCCGCCCCTCGGCGGCCTTGCCTGCCGGCGAGTCCCCACGCCCCTGAGGCGTCGCTTTTTTCGACGCCGGTGTCGTTTTTTCCGCCACCTGGATTCGGCCTGCCGATCAGATTCCCCCCGCGACTTGCGTGCGACCAAGTCGAGTTGACCGGGCTTTTCCCTGCCTGAAAGCAAACGCAGGTGTTCTCATCATTTCGGCATCCGAGTTGCATGTCCGGGTGACCCCGGAAGGAGAATCCCGTGATGCCTGCTCCCGGTCGTCTGCGTTTACGAACCGCCTTTACGCTCGTCGAGCTACTAGTCGTGATTGCCATCATCGGCATCCTGGTCGCGCTGTTGTTGCCCGCGATCCAAGCGGCCCGCGAGTCGTCGCGGCGGTCGTCATGCAGCAACAATCTGCGCCAGATCGGCTTGGCTATGCATCAGCACGAAGACACCTATCGGATGCTGCCTTACTCCAAGCGTGATCAAGCGCCCCAACGCAGTTGGGCGCCGGACATTCTGCCGTTTCTGGAACAGGCGAATGTGGTGAGCGGGGCGAACTACGATCTGGGCCAGAACTGGTGGCGCAGCACGACCTACGCCGGCGTGCCCATCCCGAACGCCGCCACCGCGCAGACCCGGTTGGCCGTCTTCCTCTGTCCGTCCACGCCGAATCCGAATCGGATGCAGAACAAGACGGAAACGCCGCCGGAACAGAACAAGATGGGTGCCTGCGGCGATTACTTCGTCCCGGAAGGGGTGAACATCGCCATCAATAACGAACTGCCGGCCGCCGAGGCATTTCCGACGTCCGCGGACCTTCGCGGAGCCCTCCGCAAGTACCCGGACACCAACACGTTTGCAGCCATTCTGGACGGGACTTCGCATACGATCCTGGTCGCCGAGTGCGCAGGCCGCGAAGACGTCTGGCGGGAACGGGCCATGAAGCCGGCCCTGGCCGACAAGACCCAGCCGAATTGCGCGCGAGCCCGGGGCGGCGCCTGGGCCACCAACGACAACCCGTACGAGATCGGCACGCGGGTCGATTGGTGTACCAGTAGCACCATCCCCGGCCCGATGAAGATCAACAACTCGAACGAGTACGGGCATCTGTTCTACAGTTTTCATCCCGGGGGTGCGAACTTCACCTTCTGCGACGGGTCCGTCCGGCATCTGGGCGAATCGACGAATCTGCGCGTGCTGGCGTGCCTGGTGACTCGCGGCGGCGGGGAGACTGAAGATGTGCCTGCCCCGTAGGACTGCGCTCGCCCTGCTGCTGACCGCCGGCGTCTTCACCGGCGGCTGCGGTACGCCGCAGGAGCCGGTGTACCCAGTGAGCGGTCAGGTGCTGTGGTCCGGCAAGCCGTTGGCCGAAGCGGTGGTGGTGCTGCATCCTGAAGATGGGACGCGGCGGAGCCTGACGGCCCGCACCGACGCGTCCGGACGATTCCAGCTGACGACCCACCAGTCCGGCGACGGCGCCCCCGCCGGAACCTACTTGGTGACGGTCGAGTATCGCGACCTGGTCCGCGAGGGAGACGAACTGGCCCGCACCGGCCCGAACCGGCTCCCCGCGCGCTACGCCAAGCCGGAAACTTCCGGCCTGCGCTGCGAAGTTACCGCCGGCACCAACACGTTGCCGGCCTGGAACCTGACGCCGTCCCCCTCAAGGTCTTGACCTGGCCGCCGTTCACGCCGTAGCCTGTTGCTTTCGGCGGGTTCCGCCCGGACGGCACTCCCCGACACCGTTCGACAGGCCAACAAGCGGAAGGACGCCAGTCCCCGGGTTTCCAGCGGCCAGTCCGGCGGCTCGCGCCGTGCCGTTCATCCTGGACCGGACCGTTCGACATTCGAAAGGAGTTTGCGGTGCTACCATCTCGACGTGGTTTCTTGACGGCCGGTGCGCTGGCCACGGCCGCGGCCGGCTTGAGAGTCCCTGCGACTGCCGCGCCATCACCGGCCGGCGCTGCGGCCCCGCCGTTGCTCCATGTGACGGACCTGTTTCACCCCCACGGCGATCCCGACGACCACTTCGACCTGGCGGTAAGTTACGCGCTGTCGGGGCGCGGCGCAGTCCAACTGCGCGGGGTGGTCATCGATTATCCACCCGACTTCCGGGCGGGCGATCCGGCGGTGGTGGCCGTGGCGCAAATGAACCGCCTGACCGGCCAGTCCGTGCCGGTGTCGATCGGCACATCGTTGCGGCTGAAAAGCCGCTCGGACGCGCTGGTCGACGCGCCGCCGCAGGAGACCGCGGCGGCGAACTTCCTCTGCGACCAGCTTCGCGCGGCGGAGCGTCCGGTGGCCCTGGTGTGCGTAGGCAATGCGGCCGACATCGTCGTGGCGGCCCTGCGCGAACCGGCCTTGTTCCGCAGCAAGTGCGTGGGCGTCTACCTGAACAGCGGCTCGGCGCATGACAACCCGGCCAAGCCCGGGCAGTTGGAATTCAACGTCAAGCTCGATCCAGCCGCGTACGCCGCGACGTTCGACCTGCCATGCCCGTTGTTTTGGTTTCCCTGCTGGCATACGACCGAGCGCCGCGAGAGCGGCCCCGACGGCAGCTTCTACTGGCTGCCGCACGCCGACGCGCTGGGGGGCGTCTCGGCGGGACTCGCCAACTACTTTGCATACATGTTCGAAAAATCCGCGACCCCGAAATGGCTGCGGGAGATGAAGGCGATGCCGGCGGCGGAGACGTGGACGAGAATCCTCAAAGAAAACCGCGGCATGTGGTCCACCGCCAGCCAGTTCGCGGCGGCGGGACTGACGGTCACCAGAGACGGCGAAATCGTGTCCGCCACAGACGCGGGTCAGACGGCCGTGTTCGCCGTGACGCCGGTCGCGGCGACATGCGCCGACGATGGCCGCACGACGTGGAAGCGCGCCGCCGAGCCGACCGGACACTGGATGCTGTCGGTGACGGATCCGGCCCGTTACCCGGCGGCGATGACCCGAGCGGTGGCGGCGTTATTCAAGACATTCGCGTAGCAGTCAGCCCCGGCACGGGCGACGGACCGAAACGAAAAAAGGGGGCGAGTTCGCCCCCTGGGTTCTCCCGTGCTCGGCGGACTACGATTGCGGCAGGATCACCGCGTCGATCACGTGAATCACGCCGTTGGACGTGGCGATGTCGGTCTTCACGACGTTCGCTCCGTCGACCTTCACGTTTCCATCCGCGACCGTGATTTTGACTTCGGAGCCTTCGACGGTCTTGGCACTGGACAGCTTGACGACGTCCGCCGCCTTGACATTGCCGGGAACCACGTGATAGGTCAGGATCTTAACCAGCTTGGCCTTGTTCTCAGGCTTCAGCAGATCTTCCACCGTCCCTTTCGGCAGCTTGGCGAACGCCTCGTCGGTCGGGGCGAAGACCGTGAACGGCCCTTGCGACTTCAGGGTCTCCACCAGGCCGCCGGCGCCCAGGGCGGCGGCCAGGGTCTTGAAGCTGCCCGCCGCCACGGCTGTGTCGACGATGTCCTTGCAGGCCGACGGGCACGAGGCCTGAGCCTGACACGAAGTCGGACACTTGTCGGCCGCTTGCAGCGAAGAAACCAACGCGGCCCCGAAAACCACGACAGCCATTCCGTAACGAGAAACCTGCATGGGAAACTCCTTCCAGGAAATAGGTTGGGGCGTCTCGCGTGACGCCCGGGATTTGCTTGACGTAAGGGAGTTCGCTGGGGGACGCCGATCGGATGCAGTTCCCAGCGGATTTCGCGAAGTTTTTTCCGGCCGGTGGAGACGTGGCCCACAGATCCTCCGCGCGGCACTTGCCAAGAGGTCGGGATTGTGGCAATAAAGATAGGCATAGACACTTCCATCTCTGAGGAGTAACCATGCAGCCCACGAATCCCCGCTCTCATTCCCAGAACACCACCCGCCGCGAGTTCCTCAAACATTCGGCCGTGCTGGCCGCGGCCGCCGCGCCGTTGGCCGGCGCCGCCGCGGCCGGGGCCGCTGAGCCGTCCGCGGCGCCGGCGGGAGCCCCCGCGCGCAAGATCAAGCTCGGCCTGATCGGCTGCGGCGGGCGCGGCTCCTGGCTGGGGAAGCTGTTTCAGGACCACGGCGGTTACGAACTGCACGCCGTGGCCGACTATTTCGACGACTTGGCCCAGCCAGCCGGCGAGCGGTTGGGGGTCGCTCCCGCGCGGCGGTTCTCCGGCCTGCAAGGCTACCAGCGTCTGCTGGACAGCGGCGTCGAAGCGGCCGTCGTGGTCAACGTGCCGCGGTTCCATCCCGAGCACGGCCAGGCGGCGATCGAGGCGGGAGTCCACGTGTACGCGGCCAAGCCGGTGGCGGTCGACGCGCCCGGCGCGCTGCGAGTCCAGGCGGCGGGCCGCCTGGCGACGCAGAAGAAGCTGTGCTACCTGGTGGACTACCAGCTGCCCACTGACCCGATCAATATCGAGGTCGTCAAACGCGTGCACGAGGGCGGCCTGGGCCGGCTGGCGCACGTCGACAGCGTCGGCTTCTCGCCGCCGTGGGCCGAGCCGGCCGTGCAGACCGTCGAGGACCGCTTGCGGCAAGGCCGCTGGCTGAGCACCATCGCGCTGTCCGGCGACGTGATCACCGAGAATACCGTGCACTCGATCAATGCCGTGCTGTGGCTGGTCGGCCGGCGACCGGTCAGCGCGATCGGCCGCTCGCTGTGCACGCGACCGAACCCGCGGGACGATTACCGCGAGGTCTACCTGATCACCTACGAGTTCGACGACGGCTTGCTGTGGACGCACCGCTGCCAATCGCTGAACAACCAGCTGGAATGGGCCCTGAACCTGAACGCGTACGGCGACCGGGCCACGGCCCAGGTCAGTTATCGCGGCAAGTCGTTCCTCCGCGGCGGACCCCAGCATTACGGCGGCGGCGACGTGGTCAGCCTGTACGACCAGGGGGCGATCCGCAACATCGCCACCTTCTATCAGAACATCGTCGAGGGCCGGTTCGACAATCCCACGGTCCAGCAGGCCGGCGACGACGCCCTGACCGCCGCCCTGGGCCGCGAAGCGGCCAATCGCCGCTGCTGCCTGACCATGGACGAACTGCTCAAGGAGAACAAGACCCTGGAACTGGACCTGAGCGGGCTGAAGGCCTGAGGCCCCGTCCGATCATGGGCGGCGATCCTGGCGGTCAGCGAGTCACTTCCGCCGCAAAGTACTTGGCGGTCAGCGGCTCGCCCGTGGCGCGGCGGACGAACTCGGGCCAGGCCCAGGTGCTGCCTGGCGCAAAGACGTGCTGCCGCAGGTAGTCGCCGACCTGGCGAGGTTGAGCCAGATTCAATTCGGTTGAGGAAACGGGCGGGTCGCCGGCACGGGCCAGGCGATGCCGCAGCTGGGCCGCGAACAGTTCGCCCAGCAGATAGTTGTGGTAGTAGACCGGCGCGATCGTGAAATGCGGCTTGGAAGCCCAGTCGGGCTGGTTCCGCCCGGGCGGCCGGCGGAGCAGCTGGTACCGCTCGACGTCGTCCCACCACAGCCGATTCAGGTCCTGGCGCGGATTCTCGTACAGGGCTTTCTCAAAGTGCAACATGACCAGCGTCCAGCGGGCGAAGATCAACTGTTCGCGGCGGCGCTGTTCGCGGATGGCGGCCGCGACCTGATCCACGCGGGCCTGGTCCACACCCGCGTAACGGGTCATCCACGCCGGGGTCTTGGCCAACGCGCCGAACAGCATCGCCACGCCTTCGGTCGTGAAGGCGTGAGCCGGCTCCCGGACGTTGTAGGGCAGACCGCGGTCGATCCCCACGTCGTAGACGGCATGTCCCAGTTCGTGCAACGCCGTGTCCATCCACTCGGCCGTCGGCTTGATGTTGCACAGCGTGCGGACGTCGCCAGCCCGATTGATGCTGGTGCAGAACGCATGCTGGTCCTTGCCCTCCCGCTCGTACAAATCGCTGCGGCCGAGGATGTCGTCGGCCGGCAAGCCGACCTGCTGGTAGAAGTCGCGGGCGATCCGGACGATGTCTTCCTTGCGAAGCTGGGCATAGAACTCGTCCAGGTCCACCTCGTCCGACGGCGGGGCGGCTTGGAAGAACGGGTTGTCGTAATGCCAGGGCAGCATCTCGGCCGGCGGGACCCCAAAGCGGCGGGCCAGTTCGGCGTCCAACTCGGTCTTCATCGCGGCGAACGCCGGCCGCGTCAACCGCTCGAGTTCCTCAAAGATCGCCAGCAACTGGGCCGGGTCGTGCTCTTGCAGCCGGATCTGCATGTCCCAGAAATTGGCAAAGCCCAGCTGGCCGGCCGCCTGGTTCCGCAGTTCGGCCAACTCGACCAGCTTCCCCGCCACCACCGGGCCAACCTGTTTCAGCCCCTCCCACAGTTTCTGGCGGCGCCCCGAATCCGTCTCGCGGCCCAGCCGTTCCAGCAAGTCGTTGTTCGACAGCCGCTGGCCGTCGACCTCGGCGCGGAACGTCCCGAACAGCCGCTCGATCTCCTTGGACAGCGAGACCATACGTTCCAGCAAGTCGGCCGGCAGCTGGTTGCGGCGATAAGCCAGCTCGGCCAACTCCAGCGACCGCCGTTCGACCTCGCCCAGCCCGCTGGCGGCGGCCCGCAACTGCCGCACGCGCTGGTACGCGGCCGGATCGCTGTGGTACTTGCGGACCGCCAAGGTCGCCGTGGCGGCGGCGGCAAAGTCCTCCTCGCGGCCCGAATTGGCCGCCTGCCACTCGGCCAAATTGGCGCGGATTTCCAGCTCCGCGAGTTCTTCCGTATAGGTCTTTAGGAACGTTCGAGCCTGCGCTTCCATCGCTTCCTTCTCCGTCTGTTCCGCCGCTGCCGCAGCACCGCCCACGGAACTCCTCGCCGGCTCGGCCCCGGCCAGCGGCAGACCGAGGCCGATCAACAGGCAGGGGACGGCGGTGCAGATACGATGCAGTCGAGGCAGCGTTGGCAGGGGGAGGATTCTCTTGGTCATTGGTCACTGGTCATTCGTCACTGGTCAATCGCCAATTCATGGTTCGGGCCCAGGGCTCAGACGTACAGAATTCAAAATTGGCCGAAGTTGTGCCAACCATCGGTTCCAAACCCTGCTCGGCCAATTTTGAATTCTGTACGTCTGAGCCTGCGTCGCGCACAAGCGTGACGACATCCATCAGCGGAGGCCCGTTCGCCGCTGGGATCTGCCGCGTCAGAAGCCCTTGGCCGGCGTCCGCAGTTGGCCGGTGGCCGTCAGGTACGCCAGGGCGGTCAGGATGCCGCCAAAGGGATAGACGAAGATCGTCCCGATGAGACACGTGCAGATGACCACGACGGCGGAGGCAAACCCCACCACGATCCAGACGCCAAACATCGTCAACTTGTTTCCGCTCATGTAGGTGTTCGAGTTCTGCATGGAATCGAACACGCCCATGTTGCGATCCAACAGGAAGGGGATGGCCAGGCACAGCCGCAACTGGATCCAAATGGCGAGCACCATGGCAGCCATCACGCACACGATGGCCGTCAGGATCATCGGGACGGGGTTGTCCTCGACGCCCGAAGGACCGCCCTGAGCGACCAAGACCACCACAATCGGCAGCAGGCACAGCAGGACGACGCCGGCAACCAGGAGGCCGATCAGGAGCTGCATTCCCAGGCCGCGCAGGAAGAACGAGCCGACGCCGAAAAAGTCGCTGACTTCCGCCCGGCCGGTCCGGCAGAGCTTGAGCCCAAACGCGGCAATGCCCAAGGTGATCCAGGTCTGGATGAAGAAACTGATGAACTGATTGACGAGTTGAAACCCGACGATAATCACCGCCTCGCGGCTGGCCTGGGCCGCGAAGTTCATTCCCGTCGAGAGAATCCAGACGCCGAACAGGATGGCGATGATCACCAGGCCGACCAGGGCGCATGGGCCAAAATTGCTGGAGAACGTCCGCCAGGTGCTTCCCAGCAACTCGTCGAACTAGATCCGGCAGGGCTGCATCGCCGTCGGGGCGAATGCCTGGCCGCCGAACGCGGCGTCGATGCCCGCCGGCGAGGCGTACGGGTTTTCGGCCTCGGCCTGGGAAAACGGCGAAGCGGCCGCGGGCGAAACATGGTCGCCAAAGGGATTGCCCGACGGAGCCGGCCCCGGTTCACTGGCCGACGCGGGCACGGCGACGCCGCCCGAAGGCGGTTCGGACGTCAGGGGGATCTCGGCGATCGTGCCGCACTGCGGGCACTTAGCTTTCTTTCCTGCGCTTTCCTCAGGCGTCCGCAGCAACGCGGAACATTGCGGGCAACGGAATTCGATGGCCATGTGACGGGTTACTCCTGGTCGAACGAAAGGGAATGGCGACCGCACCCCGCCCCGGAACGTGGCGGGACAATTCGGACTATTGTGGGCGATTGCCTGCGGAAAGGCGAGGTCCCGGGCGGAGAATTCTTGCTGGGCCCTACAGCGGCCGCACGACGGACGTGCTCCGCCAGTAGTCGGCCAGGGTCTGGGCGGACAACACGCCGCCCCCCATCCCGCTCTTATTCACCCCGCCGTAGGGCACGCCGTGCGGGAATAAGTTGTGGGCGTTGATCCAGCTGTTGCCCGCCACCAGCTGCTCGGCCACCCGGGCAGCCCGATTCAGGTCGCGGGTCCAGACGCTGTTGGCGAGCCCGTAATCGGTCTGGTTTGCCAGCCGGATCGCTTCGTCCTCGTCGGCAAACGGCGTCAAGTAGGCGACCGGGCCGAAGATCTCTTCGCGGGCCGCGACGTTGTCCAGCGAACCGGCCAGCAGCGCCGGCTTGACGTAGAAGCCGGCCCGGCCGGGCACCTCGGCGGGGCCGCCGGCCAAGACCAATTCCGCGCCTTCCGCGCAGCCCCGCTGCAGGTAGCTCAACACCCGCTGCCGCTGCTTGTCGCTGACCACCGGTCCCATCTGGGTCCGACGCTCGAGCTGGTATCCCACCACGATCTGCTGCAGCCGCTCGGCGGCGGCGGCCACAAACCGCTCGTAGACCGGCCGGTGAATCAGCCACCGCGTGGCGTCGCAGCAAACCTGGCCCGTGTGAAACGTGATCGCTTGGGCCAGCTTGTCGACCGTCTGCGGCAGATCGACGTCGTCGAACACCACGGCCGCGCCCTTGCCGCCCAGCTCCAGCTTGACCGGCACCAGGTTTCGCCCGCAGGCCTCGGCCACCAGGCGGCCCACTTCCGGCGAGCCGGTGAACGACATCCGCTTCAATCCGGGATGCGCGGCCAGGGCGGCGCCGGCTTGTTCGCCCAAGCCGGGCACGACGTTGATCACGCCGGCGGGGAGGCCGACCTCCCGGGCCAACAGCCCCAGGTAGATCGTCGACAGCGGTGTGTCCTCGGCGGGCTTGATCACGACCGTATTGCCGGCCGCCAGCGCGGGCGCGATGCCCCAGCCGGCCAGCAGGATCGGGAAGTTCCAGGGAAAGATGAAGCCGCACGCGCCCCAGGGGGCCCGCACCGTCCAGGCTTCGTGCCGAGCCACCGCCAGCGCACTCCGCGGCGGAAGATGCAGGGCCATGTTCGTGAAATACCGGATCGTGTCGACAAAGTTCTGCACGTCGCCTTCTGCTTGCGCATAGACCTTGCCGCAATCCAAGGCTTCCAGCTGCGCGAGGATCTTCTTCCGCTGCTCAACCGCGTCCGCGAACCGATGCAGGAGGACGCCCCGGTCCTGGGGCGCCAACTGCGCCCAGCCCGATCTCGCGAACGCGTCCTGGGCCGCTTGCACGGCCCGCTCCACGTCCTCGGCCTGCATCGCGCTGACCTCGGCCAGCACCTCGCCCGACCCGGGATCTCGAGTCACGAAGACCTGTCCGCCAGCCGAAGTCGCCGGTTCGCCGCCCATCACCCCCGGCAGCGGCCCGCCGGACAAATACGCCTTGACTTCGGGCAACCAATCACTCGCTCTGCTCGCAGCCATCGAACTTCTCCTTGTACAGCAGCCTTAGCCTCCCAACGGTCCACCGGCCAGCGAGCGGAAGCCAGCCAGGCGGATCTCCGGCCGCCCGCGAATGGCCACCCACGGCATCCACGCCTCGTCGACCGCACGCACCGCCAGCGACTCGGTGAACTGAAACTCGGCACACGGAATCGCGACGGCTTCCCCGTCCGCATCGCGATAGCAGACCATCGGCAGGTCGTCGACTGTCAACGTGTCGCCGGATTGCACACCGGCCAGTCCCGCGTCGCGGAACGCCTGTCCCATCAACAGGCCGACCAAGACGGCCGAATTGCCCCACAACAGCCCGTGCCCGGGGCGTTCCCGCAGGAATTCGTCCAAGGCAAAGCGTTCGATCGGCTGGCTGCCCTTGCCGTACGGCAATCGCACCAGGTACCGGGGCAGCGTCAGACCCAGGTAGGCGGCCTGCGGCAATTGCCGCAACGCCGTCCAAGCTTGCCGCGTCTCGGCATCGATCTCCGCAGCCGAATCGCGCAACGAGGCCCCGTCGAAATCGGCGATCCACGGCGCGCCGGCGGCTGCGGCAATCTGGGCGACTCGCCCCAGCAACGCCGCGTGCTCGGCGGTCTCACGGAACGTGTAATCGGCCACGATCAGAGACAAGGGCCCCTGCCGCGCGTCCAGCGGAGGCTGTTCGACCAACAGCGAGTACAGTCCGCTCTGCTCCAGCGCATCGCCGGCCCGCAAGTCGGCGGCGAATTCTTCCGCCGCGATGTCATACAGCACGATCTGCAAATCCGGCCCCGTCTCCAGGCGGCGGGTCAGCAAGTCGACGGATCGCCAGCGGGCTTCCAATGCCTGGAACTGGGCATGGTGCAGCACGCTGCGCATGGTGTCCGACAGGGCCGCATCGACGGCCGCCACCAGCTGATCCTGGCTGGGGTCCTTACCGGGCACCGCGTACGGCGCGACCACTTGCTGAATCCACTGCTCGACCTGCAGTTCGACGGCCGTCTGCCGCGTGGGGGAACGACCCAGCAAACGCGTGAAATCGTCCGCCTGGATGTCCGCTGCGGGCGCGGCTTGCACCGCACCGGACGGCGTTCGGGCGGGCTCGCCGGAGGGTGCCCCCAAGCGGCTCCGTACCTCGCGGGCCGCCTCGGCAAACGTCCCGGGCTGCTGCAGCCGCTGCCGCCAGCTGCCGAGTTCAGCGAAGATCGGCAGCCGGTCGTAAAGGGCGTCCGGGTGAAGGTCGTCCAGGGACTCGACGCTCAGCGACAATACCTCGCCGCCGGCTCCCAGCGGCAGTTGCAGGCGGATGCCCATTCGCCGCATCACGTTCTCATACCGGTCGATGTCAACCGCCCACGGCTTCCGCTGAGCCAGTTCGCGTCCGGTCACCAGCAGCCCGCGATGCGCTCGCGCCGAAAAGTCGCCCAAGACCGCGATCCGAAACCGCTCCTCGTCGCGAGGCCTGCCGGCGGGCCGCGCCGAGCGAAGTGTCCCAAAACTGAATTCGATCTGCATCGTCCCTTCCCTCCCCGCTTCATTCTAGCGAGTGGGTGTCAAAAGACAGCAGGACTGCCGAGCGAAACCGGCATGGGTAGCCACACCACACGGCCAGCCCACCGGTTGCGATCTGCCGCCAGCCGGCGTACAACCAGTGCACAGTCTCACAGCTACCCGCGGTCCGCCACGCAAGGAGTACGCTCATGAAACCGTCTGGCCGCCTTGCCTTCGGCTGGCTCGCGCTGTGCGGCCCCCTCGCACCGCGGCGGTTCCGACAGTTCGACTGGATCTGGAGCCTGGCGTTGCTGCCGTTCTTTGGGCAGGGAATTGCCGGCCTCGGGACGATTTGCCTGCATGCCGCCGACGCAGTGGCCGCGGCGGACAGCGACCAGTACCGCTGGTCCTGCACGACCGCCGACGAGCAGACAGGCAAGCCCGTGGCGGGGGTGCGAGTCTCCTGGGAGTTCCGCCGCCCGTATTCGCCGGCCAAGGGCGTCGAGCCGTCCCTTTGGAAGCAGCGGTTCATCTCGGATCCGCAAGGCCGATACGAAGTCGCCGTCCCCAAGTCCGTGGTCGACGCCGCGACGCGTTCGGTCGGCATCGAGTACCACCATCCCCAGTACCTGCCCAGCCGTCATTCGTCCTGGCCGCTGCGCATGCCCGCT
>Ga0172371_10003460_pt1 | contig 24431 bp, 28 predicted proteins | sample Lak12m_FD_114543 | JGI IMG/M metagenome (GOLD analysis project Ga0172371, IMG submission 114543) | Freshwater microbial communities from Kabuno Bay, South-Kivu, Congo - kab_022012_12m | ecosystem: Environmental > Aquatic > Freshwater > Lake | place: Democratic Republic of the Congo: South-Kivu... | reverse complement strand
CTAATTTCTGCAGAATCTTTCCGTCTTGTTCCGGAATATTCAGAGGTGCCGCTGCTGTCCACATAAATTCAGCTTACCATCCAACATTAGTATTGTCAAGTTATTTCGATAGCACTACACTAGCATCCATAAGTCCTGTCAGGGTGTTTAGTCCGTTGACGCCGGTTGAAAGCCTGATTCTTTGATCAAGGCTACCGCGGATTTTATAAAAAGTTGATAAGGTTTCTTTAGACATTAAATTATTTTATTCTCAACTAATCTAAAAAATCTTGAACAGCAAGGTTTCTATCCTAAGATAAGGATTCAGCACTCATATATTAATCAGCCCATTGATAATATATTTTCTCAAATATAGAAGACGCGGCTAAAGTTTTTTCAACACTGGCTGATTCATTAATTATGTGCTGCTCGCTTTTATCTCCTGGTCCAAAAACTATCCCCGGGATTCCGATTGCGGTTAAAAAACCTAAGTCGGCTGCTCCTTGAGAAACAGAAAGTTTAATCTGAGGAATTACTTCCTTAATCACTTTGATAATCCGATCTTTCGGGGAAGTGTAACCGGTAGGTGAATCAGGACAAATTAAAGACAAATTGATACCTCTTTTTGTAGCCAATTCCCTAACCCTCTCAAACGCTTCCTGATGAAAATTAGGAATAGTTCTTAAATCAAAAGCTGCTACGCAATGATCGGCAGTTTTATTGGGTGAAGCAGAGTGTGCTGATATGGCCGTTGGAGTAATCGTAGGAGGAGCAAAATCCGAACCTTGGAACTGGTCATGCCAATTATTAGTTTCAATTCGAAGATCACCAATAAAATCAACCATCCGCATAATCGCATGGATTTTAATTGCCTGAGGGTTTGACGAATGAGCGGCATCCCCATCAATAGCTGCCTGGATGAAATAACTACCGCGATGACCATATTCTGCTCCTGTCAAACTGGTACCTTCGGTAAAAAGAGAAGCTGTTTGTCGATACCGAGTCAAAAAACCTTGAGTTTTGAACCACTCGGCAAATTCTTTAGTACCCGCACCATCGGTTTCTTCTTCAACAACATAAGTAAACCAGACATCACATGGTAACTCATGCCTTTTTGCTAAAACCTCAGCCGTTTCCATAGAAGCGTAAACTCCTGATTTCATATCTGTAGCCCCTCTTCCATATATCCTATCACCTTCGATGTCTCCACTCCAAGGTCTATGAATCCATCTGGTCTCATCGCCAGCATCAACAACATCAACATGAGAATTAAAAATAAACGCTCTTGATCTATCTCTACCCTCTAAATGAAGCAGTAAATTTCTATTCTGGAAAAAAGTTTCTAATCCTGATCGACAAAAATGATTTTGAATATAATCTAAAATAGGTCTTTCTTTACCCGAATAAGAAGGGATACGAATGAGATCTTGCAATATTTCAATAGCCATATAATTCTAACTACATCTTTTCGGGTGCCTCAATACACACAAGCTGAAGAGAATTTCTGATAACCTGTGCGACAGCAGCGGTTAACCGTAAACGGTCATTACGTTTTGCAGAATCAGGTTCACTAATTACTTTTTCCTGTTTATAAAATCGATTAAATAATTCGGCTAACTGATACGAATAATCAGATATGATATATGGTTCGTTTTGCGCAATGGCGCTCTGAATTGCTGCCGGAAAACGACTTAACTGTTTTACTAATGATTTTTCAATTGGAGTGTTAAATGATGCTGACGGTATTGTGTCTATATCAATACCTATTTCATTGGCGCGCTTAATAATAGATTGCGCTCTTGTATGAGCATATTGGATATATGGCGCACTATTACCATCAAATGAAAGAATTTTATCCCAATCGGGTTTAATTAACACTCCACCATTTTCTACCACATCTTCTTCCACATCAAGCGATATTTGCCTTTCCCGGCTTTGAACAAGATCTAGAAAAACCACTGCACCGACACCAACCTTTCTGGCAATAGTATCGACTTCCTCTTCTGTCAAAGCTTGCTCTTTGTCAATTTGTCCCTGTTTTATCTTTTCTTTTGCTTTGCTTATTGATTCCGTTAACAAATCTTCCAACAAAATCACCCTCCCTTTTCTTGAAGACATCTTTTCTTTGCCTAATTTAACCATACCAAAAGGAACATGTTCTATTTCAGGCCCTCTTCCTCCAACCAACATATTGAATGCCTCAAAAACTTGCTGAAAATATTGTTTTTGTTCACCGCCGACAACATAGAGGATTTTTTCCGGATGAAACCATTCGGTTCGTGCTGCAAGGGCAGCTAAATCACGTGTAGCATAAACACTTGTGCCGTCTGATTTCTGAACAACTAATTTACCGAGATTGCTATTATTAAAATGGACTATTATTGCTCCATCATCGTCTTTAGCGGCCACCCCATTATCAACCATACTTTTCACAACTGCTCCAAGCATACCTACATATTCCGATTCCCCCAACATATACTCATATTTAGTATCAAGCAGTTGGTAAACGCGACCAAACTCTTTTAAGCTTAATTCTACTGTCCATCGCCACAAATCAATCGCTTCGGGATCACCTTGTTCTAACCGTTGAAACCATTGTTTTCCACTTTCATACAATGGCGATTGGTTACCGCCTTCCCGTGCAATTTCATCATTTATTTTTACATAAAGCCTATTAAGTCCTTTTACAGGATTAGGTCCATTAATTAGATCAGCCACTTCATCTCTCCAGCGATTATATGCTTCTCCCAGCATACCAAATTGCGTTCCCCAATCACCAAGATGATTATCTCTTATAACTGTATAACCGGCTGCTGCATATATTCTTGCTAAAGATTCTCCGATAATTGTCGATCTTAAATGACCAATACTCATTTCTTTAGCAATATTAGGTGAAGAACAATCAATTACTACGGCATTACCATTTCCAGTATTTTGTTTACCATAATTTTCTCCCAGTGACTCAATTTGAGACAAAACCTGCCCGCCATAAGCACCCATATCAACCTCAAAATTAATAAAACCATTCACAGCTTTAGCATCTTTAATGTAGGGGAAATCTTGCATTCCTCCTGCTATTTCTTCAGCGATCAGTTTGGGTGATTTTCTAAACGCAGCAGCTAAAGGATGACAAGGAACACAAAAATCAGCTCCCGATCCATCGGCCGGACGATCATCCACAACCAATTTCGTATTAAAACTATCTCCTATTGTTTTTACTGTATCAGTTATAACATTGTAAGTAACCGTAAAAGCATAATCCGATGGTTTAGGAAATTTTTCTAAATCTGGTGTTTTTACTGGAAGCAAGGGATCTGGAAGTACCGGAATATTTATTCCTAATTTAGGAAAATCAATCGAAGTTATCTTGTCAGTATCTTTTACAGTTCTTCCTTTTTTTTCTACCATATTATATAAATAATCTCAGCCTCTACTTATTTGAAATGTCATACAATGAGCAGCTCCGTAGCCTTTAGTACTTTGTTCAAGATTAAGATTGACTATCTCTTTACCTGCTTGTTTCAAACCTGTAATCGCTTTAGTATTTACATCAGATGGAACCAGCATTGTTTTATCGTCAATCGCTAAAAGATTTACTCCAAAAGCTTGCTGTTCAGCTCTTGGAATCACTAATACTTCATTTCCTTCTCTTCTTAAAAAATCAAGGAAATTGCATCCTGTGTATATTACTTTTCCGTCTTCACTTACTTTATATACCTGTCTTCTGGTAGTCTCTTCTTCGCAAACAAGCATTTGTCGTGATCCGATTGGAGTAGAAAAAGTGTCTAAATGCATAAAATCCATTTGTTCTCTAAACGAACGGGTCGCAGCATCCGGATCAGCTACGGCTACAAAATCAAAACCTGTTTCTGCTAATTCTTCCTTAAGAGCATCTCTAATTGCTTTAACTGCTCCCCAAGTAGTTCTTACACCCACACCGATATAAACAACCCCATCATGGACATAAGCATCACCGCCTTCAAATGTTTCTCCACGAGGCAAACGATAAGGAGCAGCTAGCTTGTCGTTATCAGCTTCCATACCTAATTGTCGATAAACCATATCGAATAGCGCTACTTCTTTTTTACGAATCGGTCTGGCCATTGCCGATTGGATTCTTTGTCCCAAAATAACATTTGACTGATCACGAGCAAAAATTGAATTACCCAAAGGAAGAGGGGGAGCTATTGATAAAAAATAATTCAGACTCAAGGCGGCTTCTTCTCCGTATCCCTGAATATCTAATCTTAATAATTCTTCCATAATTTCATCCAAACCTTGATGGTAGGTACCATATGTTGTTTGTATGGAAATTGCCTTATCAAGAAGTTGTTGTAAAATAAGTTCCCGCGTAAGAAAAGGTTTTTGAGGTAAAATTTTGGCAAGTGTATCACGAACACTGACAACCGCCACTCCATGATTTTCAAGGGTATCTTTAAACTTACCCGCTTCATCGCGGGCGCGAAGAACATTCATACTATCATAAAATAAAGAGATATCTGGAGGATATAATTGTGCAAGCACAGCTTCTGCCCCAATTCTCCCCCACGTAGCAGCAGCTCTTAACCGATGATTTTCATCGTAAATACCGAGATTTCTAAAGCTTTCAAGTTCAGATCGAGTATAAACATCTCTATCGTGCAATCTTCTTTCTATAGCCATATAGATCGCATTGATTTTAACATCAAGATACCGCTATCTTACTAAAACAATACTAATTTGTCAATTAGATTTAGATTGAGTTGCTAATCTAATTCACATATATAAAGAATAAAACAATTCTATATAACTTTTACTTTTGTTTTTACACTATAATTAAGCCATGAAAATAACCGCAGTCAAAGCCATTCAGGTCCTTGACTCGCGGGGAAATCCGACGGTCAGAACTTTCGTCATGCTTGACGACGGTTCGACTCATTCTTCCTCCGTCCCTTCGGGCGCTTCAACCGGCAAATACGAAGCGGTCGAACTGCGGGACAATGACCCGAAAAAGTTTTTGGGACAAAGTGTTGAGCGGGCCGTCGCCAACGTCAACGGCGTCATCGCCAAAGAGATAATCGCCATGGATATTAACGATCCGGAAAAGATCGACCGGAAAATGATCGAGATGGACGGGACGGAAAACAAATCCAGCCTCGGCGCCAACGCCATTTTATCCGTTTCGCAAGCCATGATGAAAGCTGGCGCCTACACCAATCATCAACCGTTATGGAAATTTATTAATGAATATTATTTCAAGGGGGTGCAGTCTTGTGCCCCCCGTCTCATGGTCAATATCATCAACGGCGGCAAACATGCCAACTGGAATTTTGATATCCAGGAATTCATGATTTCTCCACTGACAAATAAGCCTTCGGGAGCGGTAAGAATTGCCGGCGAAATTTTCTACGTGTTGGGGGAAAAATTAAAAGAGATGAAACTTTCGGCTTTGGTCGGCGACGAGGGCGGGTATTCGCCTCCCCTTGAATCGAACGAAAAAGCGCTGGAGATGATTATTGCCGCGGCGGAAAGCTTAAGCTACCGAAACGGTATCGATTATGGTTTGGCTTTAGACAGTGCCGCTTCGGAATTTTTTGTGGACGATAAATATGTTTTCAAAAAAAGTAATCAGTCATTAACCGGTAAAGAACTCGCGAATTATTATTTGAAGCTTCAAGAACGGTTTCAAATATTTTCCTTCGAAGATCCATTTGCCCAAGACGATTGGGATAATTTCGCCAAATTTATGGGTACGGGCATTGCGCGCAATGCCCCAACAATGATAATCGGCGATGATTTATATACGACCAACGTCAAACGCATTAAAAAAGGAGAGGCTTGTCAAGCCACGAATGCCGTCTTAATCAAACCCAACCAAATCGGCACGGTTTACGAAACGATCGAAGCCATTAAAGAAACACAGGCGGCCGGCTGGAAAATAATTATCTCCCATCGATCGGGCGAAACCGAAGATTCGTTCATCGCTGATTTAGCTTATGCCGCCGCCGACTTCATCAAAACCGGCTCGATGAGCCGCTCGGAGCGGCTGGCAAAATATAACCGCCTAATCGAAATCGAAAATAAACTATAGGTACTCCAATTAAATAAATTCTATATTCTTTTGCTCATCACTATAAGTATTTTATTAAATTTCGTTAAATTAATTTAAGCAATGACTATTAATAATTATGGGCTTATTGGAATCATGGTAAAAATAGCGAAAAAAGTTGGATATTTTTAAACAATGCCGACAAATCATCCAAACTCCAATGCCCATCTTTGTTGAAGTCCAAGGGAAACATCACCCGAAAACGGACACGGTTGTCTCCCCGCTTGAAAGTTACGAATTCCTGACGCGGCAGATAGTAGGGTTTAAGGATTACCGCGCGATATTTTTTTCCGAGAACGATATTCTGGATGTTCTCCGCCTTTCCCTCGCGGTTTTTCACCTTGACCGCCTTTTTGAAAACCAAGCCTTCCCTTTCGTCGAATATCTGGATTTCGAAATCGTTCCCGTTTGTTTTTAATTTCGGATAAGTATCGACTTTGAAATCGATATTGGGTAACGGCAAAATGAAAAACAGCCAGTCTTTTTCGGCAATCAGTTCTTGATCTTTATACAGACCAATCTTGAGGTTTTTTTTGCCCAAATAACCGTTGGTTTTTATATAAAAATCCGCTTCGCTGTCGGCAAACGGTATGATTTCCTTTAAGTCCGAAAAAAAATAGTTCCAGCTTTTGGGCTCGCCTCGCTGAAGCTTTGGCGAAGCGGGCTCCGTGAGGCGCAGAACATAACCCTCATCTTTGTCCCAAATCGACTGGCCGGTATTTTTCAGCTTGATGCGGAAATGGTAATTGGAAGCGGTAATAAGTTCCTGCGGCGCCTCAAAATCGATTTGTCCTTTATCGATTTGCTCGGGGCTGCCCTTGGTTTTTGGCAATGCTTGGATCGTATGGTATTGGGGATAAAATTCGCCGCTTTGGTATTTTTTCCAGGAAAAATTCAAAAAAGGCTCGCCTTGATAATCAAGAACGAAAGGCGTCACCGCCATTATCCGATCGTCATTGTTCCAAACATCATTGAAAGCCAAACGGTAATAATTAGCAACCAGATCACGATCCAGCTTTATCCCGTCCCAGCCGGTTTCGGTGATAAACACCGGCAAGTTTTTATCGACGCCCAGATTTTTCAAAAGATTCAGTTCCCATTCGTAACCGCGGATGCTGCGGCGGCCGTAATCATAAGGTGAACCGATAAAACCGGGATTCGGATAAGAATGCGAGGCCCATCCGTCAATAAAATCAAATAAATGTAGGGGCGGGGTTTTCCCGCCCCCAATTTCCGGGACGGAAGACCCGTCCCCTACGACGTTTTCCAAAAACGTCTCTTCGTCTTCGTAAACAGGCAACGATTGCGGGGCTGAGGCATCCAGGCCGGCCAGCATAATAAAAAAATCTTTATTTTTCGCTTTTAATTTTTGGCTAAACGCCAGTCCCACCTCGCCGTAATTTTTCGCATCGACTTCTCCTCCCCACTCGCTTCCGTGGTTGGGTTCGTTGAATAAAACGACGTAGCGGTTTTTCACCACCCAATTCAAGGAATCGAGAAAATTCGCCCAGGATTCGGCATCGTCTTTACCCGGCCGGTGCCAGTTTTCCCCTTCGGGATAAGTCGCCAACCGGATGATGGGGATAAGGTGAAGTTCGCGCATCCGGTCGAATATTTCCTGCCACTTGCCGCGATTACGGTCTTTTTCCTCCATTACCAAGGTGACATAACCCCAATCGCCGCCCTCGGTGTTGACAAGGTCCTTAACGCGCTCAAAATCTTCCAGATGCGGCTGGGCCAGATGAATGCCGTATTTGTTGTTGGACCGATCGGCGGCAAAAACAGGAGCGGGTAAAATAAAAAATAAAAGATAAAAAATAAAAAAGCGGATAACTGTTTTCATTCTGATATATTTTACTATAATATCGCCATGACTAACCGCCAGCTATTTCTTAAGCTGACCGATCTACTGCTATTTTCATTATTGGTCAAGTCCCAAGCGGGCTTGGATGAACTGGAAGACAAGGAAAATATTTTCATCACTTCGCCCCGTGAATATTTTTGGATTTTCATCCTCAATCAAAAACTGGGGAAAAACCTCAACAACAGACGGCAAAATTCGCTTGTCCGCACTATCTTTTGGGTTTGGCAAGCGGTTTTTCAGCTGAAAAGATATTATAAGGAAAAAAACAATCGCCGGAAAAACCTGTCTTACCGGGAAATTATTTTCCATAAAATCCGCTGGTTCCGGTCCATTTTGGAACAAGGCGACAGCGAAGGTTTTAAAACGATGAATCTGTCCCATTTCTACAAACAATTCGGGAAAGAAATCGAAAATAGATAATAATCAAAAATATATTTCTTGATAATTTTTAATTAGGAGCTTTAATACAGACGGATGGTAACGGATAATCGCGCTCAAGATCAGACAAGAATCGAATGTACGTAATACTTGACAAAATTATGTACATAATATATACTCTTAAACATGACAAATCCACCGATAATCCCCATTACCGAAGCTCGTAAGAAATTAGGTAATTTATCCGATCAGGTAGCAATCAATAGTCATTATATTATTTTTACCAAAGGCGGTAAACCGCAAACTGCTCTTGTTAATATCGATTATTTTAATAGACTTCAAGAAGAAGTCCATAAAATTTATGGAAGAACATTTATTGACCCGAAACTTTTGCCTTTTACCAGAATTTTTTCCGACAAAGAAATCAAAAAGTGGCAAGAGGAAGATAAGTTATGAGCGGCAAAAGAAAAACTGTTTTTATTGATTCAAGTGTATTTTTTACTGCGGTTAACTCCCTTACCGGCGGCTCAGCCAAACTTTTTAGTTTAAGAAAATACCGGCTAACTACCTCAACCACGGTCCTGGCAGAAGTCGAAAGGAACATCCTTAAGAAATTATATCCGCATCATCTGGAAAGATTTATCATGCTGACAAATTTAATCGAAATAAGAAATCGGTCGCCAAATAAACAATTTATCGCCAAAGTAAAAAAAATAATTGTTGCCAAAGACGCCGTTATCTTGGCGGAGGCCAAGGAAGCAAAAACGGATTATTTAGTTACTTTAGACATTAAACATTTTTTTACGGAAAAAGTTTGTCGCTTTTTAGCACCGCAGAAAGTAATCACGCCAAAATTACTTTTAAATTTGAAGAAATAATCTGCCCTAGGATTTTTTATACTGGTCTACCTTTATTCCAACGGAAGACATTAATTCTATTCCCAAATCATCCTGATGGTTTTCTTCGTAGATAACTTTGACGATGCCGGCGTTAATTATGGCTTTGGCGCATTGAAGACAGGGAGCGGTTGTCGCATACATCGTGGCTCCCTTGGTTGGAATGCCATGGTAAGCCGCCTGAAGCAGCGAGTTTTGCTCGGCATGCAAACAAAGGCACAAATCTTTCCTTTCGTTTTCCGAAAGAATATTTTTTTCGCGGTGCAAACAACGTTCGCAGCCGCCTTCGAAACAGTTTTTGACGCCGGCCGGCGTGCCGTTGTAACCGGTGGCAATGATGTGGCGGTCCTTAACGACCACGACGCCGACCGCCCCCCGCAAACAATTGGAGCGTTCTTTAACCACTCGGGCCAATTTCAAAAAATATTCGTCCCACTCTGGCCTTTTCATGCCATTATTATATAACAAGCGGCAATTTTATTTTGGCCATTGTCCCTTTCGCCCCTGATTTGATCGATAAACTTCCCTGATGTTTTTCGATAATATTTTTGGCCAAATATAAACCCATTCCCAAGCCTTTTTCGGCATCGGCGCTTTTATAAAATCCCTTAAAGATTTTCGCCAATTCTTTAGGATTGATTCCCTTACCCCGGTCTTCGATCATGAGTGTCAGCAACGAAGCATTGGAGCGAAGATCGAGGATAACCGGTTGGTTGTCGGACGAATAGATAATTGCATTTTCGATCAATCCGAAAAGGGCTCTTGCCAATTTTTTCGTATCGCCAACGATTATGACCGGTTTTTCCGGAGCATGTTCGTAAACGATTTTTCTTTCCGGATAATATTTTTTGATTTGAGAAATCGTATCGCTCATGATTTTTCCGAAATCGCTTTCCTTAAACATGAACGTCAATCTTCCGGCCTGCAACCGACTGATTTCCAAAAGCTCTTCCATGAGTGAGGTCATGCGATTATTTTCATGCAGTAGTGCCCTGACCCAATTCGCCTCGACGGTTTTTTTATGGTTTAGGCGTTTATGGAGCAGCTGGACATAGCCGGAAATCGCCGTCAAAGGCGTGCGCAACTCATGAGCGGCAAGCGATAAAAATTCATCACGGTCGGCCAAGGCACTGCCCGTTTCTTCATAAAACTGGGCTTTCTTGATCGCAAGACTCGCCATGGCCCCGAATAAAATCAGCGGATGAAGATCGGCCGCCGGATAATCATCTCGATTTTTGAAATATAATGAAAAAACGCCGATGGCGCTTTTTTTATAGGAGAGCGGAATAATGACAATCAACCTCACCCCAAATTTAATGATATCGGGCCGAAATACCGATAACGACCGATAATTGAAAACGTGCGGCTTATGGGTGCGGAAAACCCGATAATGAAAGCCGTGCGGCTGTATTTTTATCTTATTAATAAATCCATGGGTCAGATAAGCCCTTTTTAATTCTCCCTCCTTTTCCAGGGTAATTGCCCCGCAATCCGCTCTTGCCAGCCCGATTGCCTCATGAACAATTGTTTTGTATGTCCTCTCGACGCTCAAAGGCAGAAGCAGTTTAAGCGAAGCCCGGTTGATTTGTTCGATAATATTGGTTCTATCCATGTCTGTTTGTAACCATATACTACCTCTTTGCCTTGATTAATTCAATATCCGCGGCTTTGTGATAGGCCCCTTCTTACTAATTTCTTACGCTGTTATTATTACAAACTCAACCTTAAAGCTGTAAAGTAAAATAAATTAAAAATTCAATCTAAATCTATGGATATATTATTATGGATTGTTCTCGGGCTCATCGCCGGTTGGTTGGCGTCGATTATCGTCGGCACGAGTTCTTCACAAGGCATGTTGACCGATATTATCTTGGGGATCATCGGTGCTTTGGTCGGCGGTTTTATCATGAGTATTTTTGGCCAGCCGGGGATAACGGGTTTCAATATCTATAGTATTGTCGTTGCGGTTATCGGTGCGGTTGTCCTTATTTGGATCGGGCGCGCTTTACGGACTACCGCCTAGAAGACATTTTGGTTATCGGCAGCTTCTTTTGCCGAAATCGGTTCTTCGATTGTCGGCAGTTCATAATCGATGGTAAATTCGCTGATCGAACCGTTAGCCATTTGCCTTTGGATTTTTCTCAAAAGATAATCCTGATCGTCAAAAAGCAAATATTGATCTCCATCCGTTTCGCTTCGGTTATTGACGATCTTGTACCTCAGACACTGGCTATTGCGGCATTTCTCCCCATTTAATTTTTGGTAACTGATATCGCCGTCGATTTCTTTAAATTCAAGCTGTTTATTTTTGACGATTTTTTCGATATTGAGTTTGCCTTCTTTTTCCGCCTGATCGATGGGTTTTTTCCACCACATACCGTCAAGATAATCTTTAACATAAAGATCGTTATCGATGATGATCATGTTGAAGGTTTCTTTGCCGCCTTCGTAATTGACGACATGGGCTTTGTTTTCACCCGCCACTTCCCAGACTTCCTCATTTTTCTTTCCTTGTGCGTCGATGGTTGTTGACTTTACGATATAACCGTTTTTAAGCAGGCGGTTGACCGTTTTTCCCTTATCCAGGAAACGGCACAATTCTACGTCTTCAAACCGGCAGGCCGTATTGGTTACCGTGCCCAGGTGGAGAGTCAAACCTAAAGCGCCGGTCACAAAGGTTACGATGCCGACAATGATCGTCAATGGCGCAAAACTATTTTTTAACCGCATAAACTTTAATCCTACGCAAATTTAGGCTGAAAGTCAAATCAGAGAGTCTTGAGGATTTTTTGCACTTGCTGAAAAATGGATCTCACGCTTTGGATTTCCGCTTCTTCCCCTTGGGGAATTTCCTTAGCCAGGGTGTCGATTATTTCCTTATGCTTTTGGCTGCTTAACTTGATCTTGTTGACAAAACCGACGTAGGGAGCCGCCCCTTGTTTTTTCGCCTGCGGCAATATTTCCGCCGTCCGCAGCAGGTATTTTTCCGATTTGGAAAGAGTAGACAAAGCCAGTTTGTGTTTGCCGTTTCGCTCCAACTGAAGTGCCATATTCAATCTTTTGTCGGCAAAAAGCAGCAACAACTGTGCTTTACTCATCTGGTCACGGGTCGTGAGCTCCATTACCCGGTCACGGAAAGCTTTGATAAAATACAAAGGATGATCGGGTAAAATTCCCGAATAAGGCAAATCGTAAAGAACTTTATTTTCCGAGCTCGCCATGGCCTGCGGCTGCCAGTTGACAGTACTGCCGATGATGTAAAAAATGAAAGGAACGGCGACAAAAAAAACAAGGCCATAAAAAAGAAATAAAAGTTTTTTCTTCATATGTCTGCCTCCAATTATAACAGAAAAAGCGCCGCCTAAAGCGATGATGTAAATGGAGGAGGAGGTGTTTGGTTCTTTTTTTTGTAAAGATATAAACCAAGCATCGCTCCGGCACCGCCGATAAGCAAAATAAGGATTATCGCTATAATAAGCAAACTATTGGCCGACTGGCCAGATTGGCCGCTCACGGATGATTTGTCGGAATCGGTCTTGCCGGCGCCTATTTGACTGCCGCTGAAGCCCGACGGCAAATTACTGCCGCCGCGACCGGCAGCGGTCGACTTTTCCTCGGTAAATATCGGCTGACCGTTTTTAGTCATCGTCATTAAGTTGATCTTGTTTTTTTCCAGATATTCTTTATTTTTCTCAATAAACCCGCTCACCGAATAGACAACCTTATCCGTACTGCCCAACCCGGCGGGCACCACTTCCAGGTAATAATTGAAAATGGGTAAATTTTTCGGGCTGATCGTGAAATAACCGTTTTTGTCGCTGGTCGTTTGGTAATAAACACTGTCCGACGATTGCAGTTTGACATTGACGGTGGCAAGCGCGGCGGTCTGACCGTTTTTGTCGTAAGCATTGCCTTCGATATAAGGAAGCATCGGTATGAATGAATAAGCCAGTTTTTTTTGCGTTGCCAATTGGCCGGTAACCAAATTATTTTTTATCAAATAAATCTCCACCGTTTGACCGGCCGATAATTTTGCCGTCGGTAAAAATAAATTATAGTCGCCGTATTTGTCAGCGGTTACCCGCAGGATTTCTTTTTGGTTTTGATAAGCGGCTACCACGGTTAACGGATGGGAAACTCTGCCTTCAACTTTAATGGTCGTCCCCATAAGCAAAGCGCCGTAAAGCATGGAGATCGGATCGGCCCGGTAAGGCGTATTGGTTCCCGGATCAAGCGGCACATCACGGTGTTCCATTACGCCGGCTTTTTCGACGATTGCCTCACCCGGCTTATAGATTTCCGAGTAGGCTTTTGTGTAATTGGCGTTCAAATTGGGATCGGCGGAAAACGTGTAATTGCCTGTAACTGTCGGCTCAAGATAATAAGTGCCCGGTTCGACAAGAAAATAAAAAGCGCCGTCGGCTAAAGTCGTATAAGGATTTTCCAAGCCGACCAAGGAAACTGATTTTTTGCCGCTGTCAAGAATTTTTATTTGTTTGTTCGGTAACGGTTCCAAACTTTGACTATCAAATATCCGGCCGTACGGATCCCAACGGACAGAAATACAATTTTCCGCGGCCGTATCCAAATCAAACGTCGCCTGTTGTTGAGAAGTGTTTGTTTCTTCCGTATCATCGGTTTCGGTAATGCCGACAAAAAAGAACGAATGATTTACGTCTTCGGTTGTGTGACTAAGAACATAAACCGTCAAATCGCCGCCCGTGATGTTTCTTTTTGCCCCGTCTTTGACCACAAACGTATGGTCCGATCGCTTGGAAGAAAGACCCAATACCGAATCATAAGTATCGTTACCGGTCGTACAGCCATAAGCGCCATTTTCTTTTTGCGCACAACCAACCACGTAGTAATAATCGGCTGTCTGCAGATTGGTTGCGGTTAATTTCAAAATATGGATATCGTCATTGTTGATGACAACATTACAATCGGCATCGCAGCCGAGTTCTTCCGAACTTCCGTTAATCAAAAGGTCTGCTTCGCAGACCTTGTTTCCGTCTTCGTCTTTCTGGTAATGCCCATTGGCGCAATATTTCGCGTTATTTCTCTCGACGCATTGCCAGGCCGGCGCGTAAGTGGTCCCGGCTTTGACCGCCGGCGGAACAGACAAATTGAAAGTTATTGCCAAAAATCCTGAAAGAAATATAATCCCGATGGATTTATGCATATTATTATTTAATGTTACAATATTGTCATTGTTTGTCAAGGAAATATTTACTATTATTATTCTTATATGCGTAAATATTTGTTTTTCCTAATAATGAGCTCGGCAATCTTTTTGTTAAACGGCAGGACGGTCGCGGCGACGGCTTTCGAACTGATCGCGCCTTCGGAGACTTTAACCCGGGGCCAGGAAGTCCAATTCACGATCAATATCGACACGGAAGGCGCAAGCGTCAGCTCGACTCAGGTCGGTTTGACTTATGATACCCAATATTTGCAATATGTAAGCTCCGTGCCGGGCGAAACGATGAATTCGGTAACGGTCACCGATTTGGGAAGCGGTAAAATCCTGCTCTCGGGTGTAAATAGCGGCGGCTATAACGGTTCGGGAGTATTTGCCACAGTAACTTTCACCTTGATCGCTACCTCTGCGGGTGAAACCACCCTCTGCACGCTTTGGGCACCGACACCGACAACCGCAACGACCACCACCGCAACGACCGCGGTTCCGACACAATTGCCGGTTTCCGGAGCGATAACTAAAACATATTTCGGCTTGGGAGCCGGCGCACTTCTTCTTTTGGCTGCCGGCGCCAATCTTGTTTTGGGTAAAAAACGTTCCTATAAACCCCGCCAATGATAAAAAAACTTATTTATTTCGGCTTGGCCGCTTTCTTCTTTTTTCGATTGGTTTCCCTATTTCCGGCTCATGCCCTTGAACAAATAAAAATCGATATCGAACCGCATTCCTGCTCGACCGGCTCATGCCGAGCCGATCTTTCGGCGATCTATAACGAACGGGAAGAAAAATGCGTTTCCACCCTGGAAGAATTTAAGGAAGATCCCATGAATAATCATTTCTGGGTCGATGACCCGGAAATCACGAGTCAGGGTAAAGCCGACGAACGCGCCCGCCAGTTTCTGTATTGGACCATCAGCAAAAATGCCATCGACAGCCATCCGGTTTTAAAAGAGATCTGGAATTATTCCAGGAACGTTTCTTACTTTTTCATTATTCTTATCGCCGCAATCATCGGCCTCGGTTACGTCATCGGGCAGCGGAGCAATTTCAAAACGAATATCGAAGTTTGGCCAAGCATCATCAAACTGTTGGCTCTGCTTCTTTACATCACATTCTCAGCCGCGATCGTTTTTCTTTTGATCCAGTTTTCGGAAATCATGATGAAATTTTTCATCGAACGCCTGGGGGGCAACGATCTTTTCAATATTTATTTCAGCGGCACCAGCCAGGAAAAAAATTATCTGGATTTTATCGGCTGCCGCGATTTGAATTTTAAATCGCAGGAAGGAGTGAGGGCGGAAATTTTCCTTTTGAAAGCCACCAATTTTACTTATTACGTGATGGGAACGATGCTCATTTTGAGGAAAATTCTTCTCTGGTTCCTTCTTTTCGTTTCGCCGTTTCTGGCGGTCCTCATGCCTTTCGTTTTCATAAGAAATATCGGCTGGATCTGGATCGGTGTTTTTTTCCAATGGCTTTTTTACGGACCGCTCTTTGCTCTTTTTTTGGGAGGTTTGGCCAAAATTTGGCAGTCGGGCATTCCTTTTGCTTTTGATTTTTCCCGCACCGACAAAACATTGGGCTATGTTTATCCGACCGCCATCAATATCCTTTACGGCGGCCCTGCCCAGGTTTTATCCCCTTTAAATAACGGCAACTATGTCGACACGTTTGCCGAATACGTCATTACTCTGATCATGCTTTGGGCGGTGACTTTTTTCCCCTGGTGGCTGTTGCGGATTTTCCGCGACTATTGTTGTGACGGCATCATGGCCGTAAAAAATATTTTGCTTTCCATGTACGATCAAATGCGGGGCGGCCCGGCTCCCACACCGCCGGCTCCCAGCCCGATAACAAACGCCATAAATACGGCGATGAAAATTCCTAAAGAAGTGGAAATTCCCGTCAAAGCAAAATTGGAAACTCTCGAAGAAATTAAAAAAACAAAAACCGAAGACATCAGCAAGTCGCTTAATTTATCGGTCACCAAACTGACGGACATTGCCCATGTCGAAACCAATCGGACAGCCAACTACACCGTGAGGCGCAATCTTGATCTTTTAAGCAACCCGACCAAAGCGGAAACGCCCACCGAGCGGCAAAAATACATGAATATCCGCAATGAACTTTTCAATCGCGCCGTCAAAGAAGACCGGACAGCCAGACAGATCCTGACCGCCACCTCATCTTCAAGAGTCGAACAATTGAACCGCCGCCAGGAAATCATGCAAACGGCTCCGCAACTGCAACCGGTCGTTCATGTGGTTTCGATCAAAGCCAACGTTGCCCGCGAAAAAATTTCCGCCGTCAGCAGCAGTTTTACCCAATCGGTCGCGACCAAACCGCAAGTGATTACGGCGCTTTCCCAATCAACCAAAATTGATGCCGATAAAATTCAAACGGTCCTGACGTCTTTTACCAAAAACGTCAATCTGTCACCGCTTCAGGTTGTCAAGAATATCGCCAAGGAAACCGGGCTGGATAAAGACAAGGTAATTGCGATCTTGAAAGCCGTTGCCGAACTCTCCAAAACCGGCAAGGAAGTCACGGCCGAGGTGGCCCATAAGGAAAATGTTCCGGAAGCAACGGTCGAAAAAATCATCGCCGGCCAAATACCTTTGGTTACCGAACCGGAAAAAAATATCGAGCAGATGGTCACGATTCCGCCAACGGTTTCTCTTGAAGATTACGAAGAAGTGAAAAAAATGTGGCGTGAACAATACGAAAAGGGAGAGGTGCCGGTCACGGAAAATATCCGCAGTCGGGCCGAATGGATTGGGCAGGACATTATCTTTATCACCAACACCCTTAACAAATTGCTTTCCGATGACGAAGCTTTGCGAAATCAGGGGCTTGACGAACTGGGTTTCATTTTGCCGATATTCCTCATTAATAACTTAAAAAGCGATGAGCTCATCGTTTATCTGAAAGCCAAACTGGAAGCGGCCAAAATGGTTGAGGAGCAATTTGAGCGGGAAAAAGAACTGACGGAAAAACTGAAAGCCAAAGCCGACGAACAATTGGTCGACGTCGACAAACCCAAAACCAATGAAGAAGAAAAAACGATGGAGACGAAGAAAGAAATAGATGATAAAAATCCAAATGACAAATAACAAATGAATTTTGGATTTTGACATTATTCTTCCATTTCCGAATATATCACCAATCTGTTCGAATAATTTTGGGCGCTCAAATCAAACACTCCCTGGCAGGTTACCAAGTTCAATTGCGCCCTGCCTTCGGAAGCAAAGACGGCTTCCAAAGGAAACCGGTCAAACGGATAGGATTCTTTATTGCTGACCACGAAATGATATTGTTTTCCCCGATCATCGTTGACATAGATATCGTCGCCGGGAACCAAACCGTCCAATTGATAAAAAACGGCCGCGCTTGTTGCCGTATCCAAATGGCCGGCGATGACGGCACTGCCGTTTTCCCCGGGGCGGAAACCTTTGTCGTACCAGGCAACGTTCCAAGGGTCTTTCGGCACATCCATCCGACCCTGACTGTCGAGTCCGACCTGTTCGACAGCCGCATCGAGATTGATTTTGGGAATGATCAAACGGACCGGCAGACCCGTTTCAGGTTCTTTTTTAATTACCGCCGCCTTCGTTTGCCTGCCGGTTGTCTTCTGGAAAGACAATGAATCGGGTTCGAATAACCAGACAGCCGCTAAAACGAGAGCAATCGTCAGCGATAATTTGATAATGAACTGTTTCATATCTTAACCTATGTTTTAACGGCTAAGGGAACCGCCGCCGGTTGCCGGTGCTCCGCTGGGCACGCTTTGTGTCGGAGCAGGAGTGTTCGTTTGCCCGAAAACACGCGCCTGACTAACCGCTAATAATAGCACAAACAGCGCGATAAAAGTCAATAAAATACTTTTCATCATTTTTTTCTCACCTCACTTTCATTTATCCATGCTACTTTCCTCAACCCAAAGGCAAACCATAAAGCGGTAAGAGTTGGGTAAGAGAAATCATATTTTGTTGACAAAACCGTGAACAATCGTTTATAATCAGGCTAGACTTTGGTAGACGGTAAAAAAATCAATCTTTTATGAGCGATTGTTTTGTCGTAAACCAGCGATTTCTCTTTGCTGAAAGAGGTTGCTGGTTTTTTTAATATATGACAGATACCAAATCCATAAGTAAAGGGCAAATGGAAGACATTATCGCCAAAGAAGTAACCAAGTTTTATGCCAAAACACTGGGCGTGGGCCCCAGTGAAACAAGAATATATATTGTCCAGGATATGGTGATCATCCGGCTTAAAGGCCGCCTCCTGCCGATCGAACGCAAACTCCTGGAAGGCGCAGGCGGCATCAACCTGGTTAAAGACATCAGAAAAACCCTTCACGAAATTACCACCAAAGGCATGAACTCGATGATCAAAAAAATCACGGAGCTTGAAGTTGTCAGCTCCCATAGCGATATCAGCACAAAAACGGGCGAACGTCTGGAAGTTTTCGTTCTCAAAGAGAATCTTGAGGAAAAATTGATTAAAAACAACTTCGGTAGACCGCAGAAATAAACCGGCTTTGTTGAGAAAAAGAAGATTTAGTTAAGCGGCAAACCCCATTAAACCAATTGTCTTCCATGGGGAATAAATTCTGGAAATATTTCAGCTACGGTTATTTCGCCGCAACCACCCTGTGTCTTGTGATTCTTTTGGAAATGATCGTCTACGACATTCCCTACATCAGTCTATTTCTTATTATTTTTGGCCTCGTTTACACCCGCGCCTTGACAAAACGATAAGTTTCTTCTTATAATGAAATTCATATGTCGCCGTTTCTCTACTCGCTCATTTTTAAACTTGGTTTCCTGGCGGTTTTTATCTCCAGCGTTTTGGTTATCGTCAATGCGGTTTTATCGGCCAAAGAAATGGGCGGCACTTTGGGCCAAGGATTAAAAAAAATCGCCGCCGGCACGATCGTCGATACGATTTTGATTTTTACCTATTTCCTTCTGGAGCGCGGCAGCAAGGGCGTATTGAACGATGAACAGGTAAAACTGTTTTTTCTGGTTATCGGGATTTTCGGCTCGGTGCTTTTGATTTTGGGCTATATCCAGGTTTACCGGGTCACCAAAAAACTCAAACTCTTCACGGTTTAAATCTTGAAAAGCAAATTCCGGATATCGTCTTCGATGTTGACGAAATCGTCGGCAATTTCCACCAGTTCGTGATTGGCGGTTTTTTTGAAAGCGGCCACCTCGACCAAACAGCCTAAAGATTGCTGCAGGTAGTTGACGACCGGTTTGAAATCGCCGTCTCCCGAAACCAGGACGATCGAATCGACTTTATTGCCCAAACGGATGGCATCCATCGCCATTCCCACATCCCAATCGCCTTTTTTGGCGCCGCCGATGAAAGTCTGCAGTGGTTTTTCCTTAACTTCGAAGCCGGCGGTGTTTAGGGCATCGAAAAATTCGTTTTTCTTTTCATCGGGGTCGGCCTTGATGACGTAAGCGATTGCCCGGATTAATGTCCGGTTTTGGACGACGCGTTTCAACAAGTTCTTGAAATTGACGCGTGAGTGATAAAGATTCTTGGCCGAATAATATAAATTCTGGACATCAACCAATATCGCCACCCGCTGATCCGGATTCCTGACTATCATAAAATTAATTTGAATTTATAAATTTCCAAGTCAACGACCGATGCTTGCCGGGACCCAAACTTCCCAATTTATCGGAAATTTCTTGCGTGATCCTTTTGATTTAATACGAGCTGATCTTTCATACTCGCCCGCAACATATACGCCGTCTTTTCCCAGTTTGCCGTAGAAGCTGCCCCGGCTGTGCCAAGAGGATACAAGCAATCTATTTTTACCGACCGAAAATTCCACCAAATCATTATGGGTTTTTTCGGGGCGACCGGCCGTTTTCTCCACCATCATATCGGTAATCAACGAAGTGAAACTGTGGCCGGCAAAAGATATCGGCTTATACTTTTTTCCATTTTTTTCTTCATGTCTTGAAACAGCCAAACGCAGTAATTCATCTGTCGCCGCCGCATATTCTGCGGCAACAATTCTTTCTGGCTGCCCCCCACCCCCTTCCTCCGATTGTTTAAACAATCCCGCAATCCATAATGAAGTCGGAATTACGTGTTGGGTTCTCGGATCTCCTGTCACCGATAAGAGTTCCCTGTTTACACAAATCACGGCGGTAGCGTTTGCGATCGATAATTCTTCATCGCTGTCCGCCAGATGCCAAACAGGATACGGAAAACCGCAGAACAATAAAGGAAGGGTTCGCCCGGATAAAGTCTTAAAAGCCCAATCAAGTTTATCCAACCCCAACGCAGTAATTAAAGATCGGGGAATTCTTCTCCCGAAATCCGCCTCCACAATATTTTGGACCGTGTCTGTTTCTGAAGCGGAAACAAAAGGTATTTTGGTTGTAACCAGCCCGGGACCCCTCTGCATGTCCAAGTCAAGAATCCGCGACAAACCCTTATCGGAAGTCGGTCGATCACCGATATCGAAAACTTCCACACCGCTTTTTAATCTATCACTCATATAAACCATTAAAAGTTAATGAATTTATTGTAGCAAACAGATCGAGAAAATATAAATATTGTTAACTTATTTATCTTTATCAAGAGATAATAATCCCGCCGTTGGCGCCTTTGAAGTTATTTTTTTGCCAAACAGATAATCCACTCCATTATTTTACGATATTTTTTATTCGAATTGGGGTCTTTAAATTGGTATTGCTTAACAATAATGAAACCTGTTTTTTTAACTAAACTCTCAAGCTCCTCTTTCGTAAAGTACTGAAAAAATTTATCAACATTACCGTCTTCATCTTTAATGATTTCGAATTTATTTCCTTCGGTATTGGTTCTTACCGCAATATGGATTGCGCCACCTTTTTTTAATATGCGATCGAATTCCCTCAGGGCTTTTTCAACCTCGTTAATTGATTCCAAGTGAACAAGAGAAGCGTGTGCCCAAACACCATCAAAAAAATTATCTTCAAAAGGTAATTTAAGAAAATTTCCCTCGATGAATTTAAGTCCGGGATAAGCAGTTTTAGCGATATTAATCAAGCCGGAAGATAAATCAATTCCGACCACATCCAATCCTTTTTGGGCTAATAGGTTTGTATCCCGCCCCGAACCACAACCGGCATCTAAAACTCTAGCCTTGTCAGAAAGCAGTCGGACAAAATCGTTTATTTGAGCATGGGAAGCATACTTACTGCTTTGTAGGGCATATTTTTTGGCGTTTGTGTTATACCAATCAATTGGTTTTTGAAAATTTTTTCCCATTACCGTTTTTTATGCTGGGGTGAAAAAACCGATTAGATAACCATATCAACATTTTCCACCTGAACGAATAATTGAACGCCCGAGCCCGACAAACCTTTGTGATGAATTATAACTTCTTTCGTATATGTCAAACAAATATTATTCTGTTTGTTTTTTAATATAATTTTCTCCTATAGGTGTAGTACGATATTGTTGATTACTGCTCGTAGGTTTTTCCGGAATAGTTAATTCTATAAATTTACTTTCTACAAGTGGCCTAATATATTTTAAAAAATTATCGTAATTGTTATATAGGCCTAAATGGGATAATATCTCTTTCTTTTTCTTCGGTCTTAAACAGTATTTTAATATCTGGATATTTCTCTTTAATACTCCTTGCACTCCAACTTGCACTGTGTCTTGCACTCCAACTTGCACTGTGTCTTGCACTCTCCCCCAGATTGGGTGGATAGGTAAAATGGTTAAAAAGTAAGTCAAATCTTCATCTGTGTCAAAAATTGGATGTGGGGAACCATTTTTTTGCATGGCTCTTATAATTTTGGGTATGCCCGTACCTCTACCTTCGGTCAAATGCAATTCCTTTAAAAAATCGCCAATTCTTCTATTTCGATATTTTCTCGCTACAATATTACCTGATCGTAACTTTTGTTTATTTAAAGGAGGTAAAGGACCCGGATAGCTAATCATTTCAATTTTATTCGGAAAAATTCTTATCTCGATCGGACTGTCTCTAATGGCTGCCACCCTTTTTTAAACTCAATTCTTTCCCATTCTGCTGTTCTACCAGAAATAAGTTCATTAAGATTAACTGGCAATGCCATAATTGCTTTTAATTATACTTCTTTCCCATTTCCCGAGCAATCGCTTTGACCGAATAGTATAATATCTCCCATGTTAACTGAGACGGGAACAAAACCCAATCTTTCCACCACCCGGGATCAATTCGTGGATGTCTTTTCCGGCAGAATTAGAAGAGTCGTCAATAATCATCTTGCCTCTTTTTTTGACGGATTAAACGAAAAACAACAAGGGCTTTTTATGGACGCCGCCATTCATTATGTTACAGCGGAAATGGTCGGCAGGACTCCGGAAGAAACAGTTCAAGAACAACAAACCGCCGATGGAGATACTGTGCATTTTGATCCTTTAATGAATCGCTTGATGGCTGGATTCCGGCAACAAGGACTTCATGTCCAAATGTCTTTATGGGCTCTGGAAACTTCACTAAGACTTGTTCGAGAAAACCTCGCTCGCGAACCGCTTCTCCAACCTAATTATTAAACGATGCCACGATGATGTTTTAATATTTCTTTAAAAAAACTCCCCCGGGGTTGTTTCAAAGGAAACATTGCATCAAAAAGAGATCAACACGCTTAGTTGATTGCAATAGTTTAATTTGCTATTATCAGCTTATAATATTTAAACAATTAAGACATGTAGAAATTACAATACTTTCTATGGTTGAAAGAATATGTAAAAGAGATCTTTTGCCTCCAATTGAAAGCGAACTTGCGGGTAAAGATTGGCGAACGCTTGAGGGATTAGCAACTTATTATTTTAAAAAGGCATTTCGTCAAGAACGTTATTCACACACTACTTTGGGATCTAAGCGGCGATTACATAAAGAAAAAGGGGTTGAACTATTGGCCCGCGCAAACACAATTCTAACTCAAGTCAACATTCTTCACGCCATGGAAATCTTCGATGATCCTAATTCTTCACCTAAAGAGTTGCAATTCGCGAATGGAATTGCTTGGATGACGGCGGTAAATAAAGCGTTTGACTCCCAAGTACCATCACCGCCGGGTGCTCGGGCAAAAATAATCGGTTGGAATAATTCAATTCCTTCCCCAGATAAACCAACCATAGAAGAAATTGAAAGATATGAAAGATGGTTTGGTGACAATTGGGAAAGAATTTTACAAGAAGTTTTAGATAAATTACCTGATCCGGATGGTGTTATTCATAAAGCGAGTGAATTTTACAGATACCCCAACGAAAAACTTGATTAGCTTCTTAGAAGTTGGAAGAGAGTTTGGAATAAATTATTTTAACCGGTAGTTTTGTTTTCAAATGTATGGAGCCTTTACCAAATCGAGCAGGTCGCGTATTTTTTACTATCCCAATCGGTGCCGTATTAATATAGCCTAAGAATTCCAGCTTTTTCAGGTCACGGTAGACTGCATTTGAGAAGGGACCGTATTTATAGGGAAAAAAGTTATAAAAAGACAAGTAATTATCCGCGCCATACTCTTGTTTTAACAAAAACAGGAGCTTCATAAATTTGGTTTTAGACTTTTCTATACCAATCTCATGGATAAAATAAAGAAGAAATCTCTGGAGCTTCGATAATCTCGTTGTCATTAATCTCATTAAAAACGGATTTTGTGAGATTAGCGATAAAAATCAGGAAATCCAATAGGATATTTTACTTTGATTTGTTTTAACCTATGTTGAGAAGCGATCGTAAGGTTCATTTTCTCCATTTCATTTACGGTAAACCAACCGATAGCTTGTGATTTGTCTGGCTCAAGTATTTTTGGCTCACCTTTGACTACTTTACAAACAAAACATAATGCAACCCAATGTTGTTTTTCGTCAGGAAGCAGGTGATTAAAAGGAGCTATAGCTCCCGCAAAACAAAATGTCATATTGTGTAGTCAAACAAGCGGTTGTTGATGAAGCGGGAAAATGAACGTTTGGTTGAGGAAAATGATTGAAATTGATGGTTGGAAATATGTTTTT
>Ga0172371_10003458_pt1 | contig 24435 bp, 23 predicted proteins | sample Lak12m_FD_114543 | JGI IMG/M metagenome (GOLD analysis project Ga0172371, IMG submission 114543) | Freshwater microbial communities from Kabuno Bay, South-Kivu, Congo - kab_022012_12m | ecosystem: Environmental > Aquatic > Freshwater > Lake | place: Democratic Republic of the Congo: South-Kivu... | reverse complement strand
GCCGAACCCGGGACGCAGATGGGACTCTTTGGGTAATGACGAATTCTGAATGTCGAATGACGAATGACAGGACGGACGCGGGATGAAGACGCTCTGGGCACCGTGGCGGGCCGAGTACATCTACTGCGCTGGCAGTCAGGATTCGATCGCTCGAAAGCACTGCCTGTTCTGCCATTTGCTCAAGTCCGAGGATGACGAGGCGAAACTGATCCTGTACCGAGGACGACTCGCCTTTGTCGTGATGAACCGCTTTCCATACAACAACGGGCACGTGATGGTGGCGCCGAACCGGCACGTCGCGACCTTTGAGAAACTCACCGTTGAAGAGGGCGCGCAGCTGTTCCGTCTGGTACAGAAGTCGCTCACGGTCCTGCGGCGGCAGCTCAAGCCGCAGGGCTTCAACGTCGGCGCGAATGTCGGCCGGGTCGCAGGCGCGTGCGTGGCCGGGCACGTGCACATCCACATCGTGCCGCGCTGGCTCGGGGACGTGAACTTCATGCCGCTTCTGGCCGAGACCAAGGTCATCAGCGAGCACCTCGCGGAGACGTACGACAAGCTGAAACGTCAATTCCGAAGTTCGAAGCACCAATGACGATTGAAGCCCGAATGGGCAAAGCGCGGATGTACAAAGCCTGCGGCAGTCGCGGTGCACGGGCGTACTGATTCGGGCTTGGAGCATGCGACACTGATTCGGAATTCGAGCCTCGGACTTCGAGCTTAGTCACGTGATCAGGGCCGTGGTCTTCGACGTCGACAATACGTTGGTCGACTTCCGGAAGTGGAAGAACGCTGCGGTAGACGCGGCCATCGTGGCGATGATCGACGCCGGGCTCGACCTTACCCCGGAGCAGGCGCACAAGCGGATATTCGACATCTACGACCAGAAGGGCATCGAGTACCAGGGAGTCTTCGACGACTTCCTGCACGACGTTCTGGGATACATTGACTACCGGATACTGGCCGCGGGGATCGTCGCCTACCGCCGCGCGCGGGAAGGGGCGCTGGTTTCCTACCCGCACGTCAACCTGGCGCTGCTCCGGCTCTTTCGCATGCACCTGAAGCTCGCCGTCGTCTCGGACGCGCCGCGGATGCAGGTCTGGATGCGGCTGGTGCAGCTCGGCGTGGACATGTTCTTCGACACCGTCGTGACCTTCGACGATACCGGCGTGCGCAAGCCCGCGCCGGAGCCGTTCCGCAAGGCGCTGGAGCTGATGAAGGTGCGGCCGGAAGAAGCAGTGATGGTCGGCGACTGGGCCGAGCGTGACATCATCGGCGCAAAGACCCTCGGCATGACGACGGTGTTTGCCCGCTACGGCGACGAGTTCGGAACCAAGGTCTCCGGGGCAGACTTCGAGATATCCGACGTGCTCGAACTGATACCGATTGTAGAGAGACTGAGCGGAGCGGAATCTAACCGCAAAGTCACAAAGACACGAAGTGCTCGGAAGCGGAAATGATTCGTCCTCGCTGCGTAATCGGCGTCTTAGTGGTCAAACCCTTGATTCCGGATTCTCTCTGTGCCTTGGTGTCCTGGTGGTGAGCGTCTGATGGCTGTCTTCGGAGTCGGAATCGATCTCGTCAGCGTGACGCGGGTGCGCGCTGCACTCGAGCGCTATCCGGCAAAGTTCCGCAACCGCGTCTTCACGCCTGAAGAGGTCCGGTTCTGCGAAACGCTCGGAGACAAGTATCCGTCATACGCCGGCCGGTTCGCGGCCAAAGAGGCCTTCTCCAAGGCGCTTGGCACCGGGCTCCGCGGCGCCATCGGCTGGAGCGAGATCGATGTGGTCGACAACGAACGGATGCGCCCGACCATCAAGGTCACGGGCCGCGCCGAGAAGATTCTCGCCGGCCGCAAGGTCCATTTGAGCATCTCGCACCTGCCCGACTACGCCACGGCAATCGTCGTAATCGAGGACTAGCTGATCCGGGCCGGAGTCCCGCACAAGACGACTGGGTTGCCGACGCCAAAGTCACGAACTCTCTTGGGGGTGCTGGCCGCAAGCCGGCGACTGCTCGGCAACTTCCGGCTGTTCCTCTGCCTGAGGTGACCGAGGGAAGTTAGCCGATAGCGAACCGGTCCGGCCGGATCACGCCGGCGCGCGCGGAGCCATCACCGCGATGATGGCCGCGACGATGCCGGACTTCGGCGGCTCGAGCATCTCCCGCAGCGAATGCTTGAGCGTGACATAGGCTTTGCCGAGTTCGGAGTCGTCGAGCCAGACGCCGCATCCTTCCGGGCAACCATCGATGCCGAAGGCTCCGTTCACCCCGAGGAAGTTGTAGGTGGACAATTCCCGGCCACACCTCGGGCAGTTGTACCGGTTGGGCTGCGCCGGGGCGAACCTGACGCCGCCTGCCTCCCAGCTGCGCTTGATGGACACCGGTGCTTTGTCCCAGCCGACGCGCAGAACCTGGAGGAGTTCGTCCCCTTTGGAGTCGAACCAGATGCCCTCGCATTTGGCGCAGCGGTCGACAACGACCTTGCCGACTCGGACTCGCTGGAGCGGGGCGCCGCAGTACTTCGGACAGGATTTTATCTTCTTAGGCACTCACACTCCTTTTTCTAGATTATAGTTCCCGCGCGGGTGGCGTCAACCGGCCGGTTCGGACAGCCTCCGCCCGCGAACGGAGTAGCCGGGCTTCTTCGTTCCGCCCGGCTCGCTCGCAGAGGTCAGCCAGGCCGTCGAGCACCGGAGCGATATCGGGATGGCAAGGACCAAACGCTCGTTCCTCGATCGCCAGCGCCCGGCGGAAGAACGGCTCGGCCTCGCCGTCCCGGCCCTGGGCGTGCAGCAGTCCGGCCAGGCTGGAAAGGCCCCGGGCGACTTCCGGGTGCTCGGGCCCGAGCGCTTTCTCCTTTGCGGCCAGCGACTTCAGGAACAGCGGCTCGGCTTCCTGATGCCGGCCCTGGCGTTCGAGCAGTTCGGCCAGGTTGTTCATGGCCGTGGAGTAGTGAACGTGCTCCAACCCGAGCGCCCGCTCGCACATGGCCACGCACCGCCGCAATAGCGACTCGGCTTCGGCATACCGCCCCTGTTCGCGCAGCACGGTAGCAAGGTTGTTGAGGCTCGCCGCAACGTCGGGATGGTCGGGTCCGAGCGCCTGTTCGTCGATTGCGAGCGCCCGACGCAACAGGGACTCGGCCTCCGGATACCGGCCCTGGTCGTGCAACAGCGCGGCGATATTGCACAGGCTTTCAGCCACGTCGCGGTGGTTCGGACCCAGCGCGCGTTCTTTCACCGCGAGCGCGCGGCGGTAGAGCGGTTCGGCCTCGGCCGAACGGCCGAGCGCATTCAGCAGCGAGGCCAGGTTGTTCAGGCTGTTGGCGACCTGCGGGTGTTCGGGGCCAAGTGCCTTCTCTCTCACGGCGATGGCCCGGCGCCGTAGCGGCTCCGCCTCGGGGTACCTGCCCTGCGACTGCAGCAGGTCGGCCAGCGAGGTCAGGCTGCGGGCAACGTCCGGGTGCTCGGGCCCAAGCGTCTGCTCCGTGATTTCGAGCGAGCGCCGCGCCAGCGGCTCGGCCTCCGCGTAACTGCCGCGCGCGTGCAGCAACTCGGCCAGGTCGGTAAGGCTCCGGGCCACGGCCGGGTGTGCGGGTCCCAGCTTCTTCTCTCTGATTGCCAGCGCGCGGCGATAAAGTGGCTCGGCCTCATCGTACTTACCCTCGGCATGGAGCAGCGCCGCCAGGTCGTTCAGTGTCTTGGCAACATCCGGATGTTCGGTGCCCAGCCGCCTTTCCCTGGTCGAAAGCGACCGCCGGTACAGCGGTTCGGCCTCGGCGTACCTGCCCAGACCCTGCAGCGTCACCGCCAGGTTGTCGAGCGGGAAAGCGGTGTCAGGATGGTCCGGGCCCCGGATCGCGCTGACGATGGAAAGCGAGCGGCGATAGAGCGGCTCGGCCTCGGCGTACCTGCCCTCGGCGTACACCGCAGCGGCCAGATTGTTCAGGCACTCGGCCACGTCCGGGTGAGCGGGGCCGTACGACTTCTCGCGAATCGCGAGCGCGCGCCGCTGCAGCGGTTCGGCCTCGGCGTACATGCCTTGCTTGTACAGGACGCCGGCCAGGTTGTTCAACCCGGTGGCGACGGCAGGATGTTCCGGTCCCAGCTCTCTTTCCAGGTGGTGCGCGACTTCGGCATACAACGGCAGGAGCAGCCGGTACTGCGCGGCACGGAAGAATTGCTCAGCCGGTTTCTCGAACCACTGCGCGAACTCCGGCACGGACAGCGCGGCCCGGCCGTGGTAGAACGCCTCGGTCAGGACGTTTCGCTGCCGGTCAGTAATGTTCCTGATATCGACTTCCTTCAGTTGACGGTCGTAGTGCTCGAACAGAACGCGATGTACGCGCTTCACCAGGTCGGCCGCTGCGTGCTCCTGGAGCGACTGCCGCATCAGTTGCTGCATGGTCCAGGTGCCGGCCGCAGCATCTTCATTGATGAACGAGAAACGGCAGAGGTCCGAGAACGCGGTCAGCGGGTAGCCGGTATTGAACTTCGTCACCAGCAACTCGAGCACCTCGTAGCTCCAGAAGCGCGGCACCGCCAGCACCTTCAGTGTCTCAATCTCAGGCTGGGTCAGGTTGCGCAGGAAACGGGTGAATACCTCGGCCGGCGCGTGGGCGAAGCTTTCAGGCTTGAGCTCCAGCCCGTCCAGCCTGGCCTCGACGTACGTGTCAACGGCCAGGTCCAGATAGTAGGGCAGACCGGTACTGCCTTTCACTATCTTATCGGCAATCGCCCGGTTTTCGATTCCGCAGCTTCTGAGGAACTGCCGGGCGTCCTCGTCGGCCAACCCGCCGACAAGTTGCTGGTCGAGGCTTTCCTTCCAGTCGGCATCCAACTCCGCCCAGCGCAGCATCTCCCTGCCGCACACCACCCAGAGCACTTCGGGCAGTTGCGCCACGAGCTCTCTCACCCATTCATCCTGCTGGTAGAGCTTCCCTTCCGAACGCTCGGTCTCGGTCAGCGCCTCGTAGGTGTCCAGGAACAGCGCCGCCCTCATTCCCCGGGTGACGAGAAAGTCCCGCAGGTCCGCGGCCCAGAACATCGGCAGTTGCTCGGCGACCTGCGGCGCCTCGAGCATCGGGAGGTCGCGCAGCTCGGACGAGCCGCGCCTCGTCCACCAGTCCCGGACCACCTGGCTGCCCTTGAGCGCCATACCGGCAATCTTGGGTATCACACCGACCAGGGTAACGTTCCCGAGCACGTCGATCGCCTCGGAAAGCATCGTGCCCGATTCCAGCAGCGGGAAGTTCTGCCGGGTCATCGGCGTCTGGGGCCGGGTCTTCCGCCAGTGCACGGCATAGGCGATGTCGAAGCTGGGGAACTGCACCTTGTACTTGTCGTGCAGCAGCTTGCGCAAAACGAACAGAGCCGTCTCCTCGTCCCGGTATCCGGGCACGCCGAAATCCAGCGCGGCCGTGACCACCCCGGGCTCGGACTCGAGCTGCCGCATCAACTCCTTACGCAGGCTGGTCTTGCCGATGCCGCCGACGCCGTAAAAGACGAGGACCCGGTGCCGGTCCGGTTGCGTACGGGCGAGCGCGGAACGGAACGTCCCGATCAAATCATCCCGGTCGACGAATTGCCGACCCGCCGGCGGCCGGCCCTCGCCCCGCGCGTGCCTCGGCCTTATCGGCATCGGCCGCACCTTAAGGCGGCAGCGCTGAGCCGGTTGAATTGCTGGCTGCCCACACGATTAATATGCCCGCTTCCCCGGGGAAGTCAAGCGCCCGGCGGTTCGGTGGAAGGGGTTAGTGGCCCGAACGGCCGCGGAGATAGTGGTAAGAGCTGAGTGCGGGTCTGCATCCCGGCTTGCCTGCCGGTGCATTCGCCTTCCGGTGCGAGCTGGGTAAAGTCTGCCATGCCACTGCATGTTGTGGTGGACGGACGCGAGACCGCGATTCTGCCGTGGGGTGGATGAAGGGGAGGCTGCCTGGGGGGCCACTATCGAATAAGGTTAAGGCTAAGGTTCAAGTTAAGGTTCAGAGCGGGGTATAGGCTAAGGTTGAGGTTAAGGTTCGGGACGAGCTTCCAGACAAAGTCTGCCGCGAGCTCCTAATCGAGCTTTGAACCGAGTTTTGCGTGGAGCTTCTGAACGAGCGATGCGCTGAGCCGTGAAACGAGGTCTGAAGTGAGCTTTCGAACAAGCTTCTGAACGAGCTTTCCGGCGAGCTTTGCGTCGAGCTTTCCGACGAGCTTTGAAGGGTGACTCTAGTGGAGTGTTGGCTCGTCCGCATTTGACAGGCCGCTCTTTCCTACTATCCTACTCGCGCAATGGCAAAGAAAACCGTGAAGGCCCAGAAGCGGGCAGAGACCGGCCGGAAGGTCGGAGATTCACCACAAGGACACGACGCCACCAAGGCAAGGGCGAAGTCAGAAGCCAGAAGTCGGAAGCTAGAAGCTAGAGCCGAGGACCGGGCGAAGGCAGAAGGCAGAGGGCAGAAAGAAGTAAGAAGCCAAAGGCCAAAAGCCGGAAGCCAAAACCAGGACGTGGAGCAAAGAACCGGCAAAGACCTGTTGATTGTTGAGTCGCCGACGAAGGCGAGAACGATTGGGAAGCTTTTGGCCGGGAAGATGCACGTGCTTTCGTCGAAGGGGCATATCGCGGATTTGCCGAAGTCCCGGCTGGGCGTTGACATCGAGCATGGGTTCGAGCCGGAATACATCAGGATTCGCGGCAAGGCACCGGTAATCAATGAGCTGAAGGCCGCGGCCAAACAGGCGCGTGCCGTCTACATCGCAACCGACCCGGACCGCGAGGGCGAGGCGATTGCCTTCTCGGTGGCGTCCGAAATAGGAGGGGCGGAGGGCGAGGGACGCGGGGCGGGGGCGCCGATGAAGCGCGTCCTCGTGTATGAGATCACGGCCAAGGGTCTGAAGGAGGCGCTGGAGAAGCCGATTGAAATCGACATGAAGAAGGTCGATTCGCACCGGGGACGGCGAGTGCTGGACCGGCTGGTGGGCTATCTGGTGTCGCCGCTTTTGTGGAAGATTGTGCGCGGCGGGCTTTCCGCGGGGAGGGTGCAGACCGTGGCCCTGCGCATGCTCGCGGACCGGGAGCGCGAGATTCAGGCGTCCAAGCCCGAGGAGTTCTGGACCATCAAGGCGCTGTTCGAGAAAAATAGGGATAAAGGGATAGAGGGAGCAAGGGAGAGAGTGGCGGAATCGGGCGGGGGAGCGACATTTGAGGCGGTGCTGGCCAAGATCGGCGGCAAGGACTGTAAGCTGACGAGTGCCGCCGAGATGGAGGCGGTGAAGAAGGGGTGCGCGGCGGCGCGCTTCGCTGTCGCCGACGTGAAGTCGCGCGAGCGGGCGCGAAGGCCGCTGCCGCCGTTTGCCACCGCGTCGATGCAGCAGGACGCGGTACAGCGTTTGAGCATGCCGGCAAGGCGGGCGATGCAGATTGCGCAGCAGCTCTTCGAGGGTATCGACCTGGAGAAGGAGACAGCCGGTCTCATTACCTATCCGCGAACCGATTCTTTCCGCGTGGCTGAGGCGTTCGTGCACGACACGCGCGAGTTCGTGGCCGCAAGCCTCGGCCCGGAGTTCCTGCCGGAGAAGGCAAGGCACTATCCGGACAAGGCCGGGGCGCAGGGCGCGCATGAGGCAATTCGGCCCACCCGGGTGGAGCGAACGCCGGATTCGGTGAAGCGGTTCCTCTCGCCCGACCAGTTCCGGCTCTACGACCTCGTGTGGCGGCGGTTCGTTGCCAGCCAGATGGCCGATGCCGTCTATTCGCTGACTGAGGCGCAGATCGTAGGAAAGTCCGACCGCCACACTGTCGGACAGGGGCAGCCGGGGCCAACGCCGAGCGCCGAAGGGCGGAATGCGGAGCTCGGAAGCGGGGACTATCTGTTCAAGGCCGATGCGGTGAAGTGTAAGTTCGCGGGGTTTGAGCGCGTGTACGGCGACCCGGACAAGGAGAAGGTGCTGCCCGCGCTCGAAGCGGGCGAGCCGCTGGCGATGCAGGAGTTCCGCCCCGAGCAGAAGTTCACCCAGCCGCCGCCGCGCTACACCGAGGCGACGCTCATCAAGCGGCTGGAGACGAACGCCATCGGCCGGCCTTCGACCTACGCGACCATCGTCTCGACTCTTTTCGACCGGAAGTACGCGGAGCGGCGCGAGGGCAGGCTCCATCCGACCGAGCTCGGATTGGTCGTCACCGACGTGCTGGTGCCGCGCTTCTCCGACGTCTTCGAGCTCGGGTTCACCCGCGAGATGGAGAAGGAGCTCGACCAGGTGGAGGAGGGCAAGGAGAAGTGGCAGGAGGTCATCAAGCGGTTCTACGCGCCGTTCAAGCAGGACCTGGATAAGGTCAGCGAGGGCGCGGCCGGCATCAAGCAGGACCTGCACAAGGTGCTCGACGAGAAGTGCCCGGAGTGCGGGGCGAACCTGGCTGAGCGCTGGGGCAGGTTCGGCAAGTTCATCGGCTGTTCGCGCTATCCCGAGTGCAAGTACATCAAGAAGGAGAAGGCGAAGCTCCTCGATGAGAAGTGCCCGCAGTGCGGGAAGCCGCTGGCCGAGCGCTCGGGAAGGTTCGGGCCGTTCAAAGCCTGTTCGGGGTATCCCGAATGCAGGTATGTCAAGCGCGAGGAGCCGGGACCGGACATGAAGCCGGGCGAGCCCTGCCCGCAGTGCGGGAAGCCCCTGGCCGAGAAGCGGGGCCGATTCGGAGTATTCGTCGGCTGCAGCGGGTATCCCGAGTGCAAGTTCATGGTTCGGGGCAAGCGGCCGGAGCCGAAGGTGCTGGATGAGAAGTGCCCGAAGTGCGGGAAGAACCTGGTCGAGCGCAAGGGCCGGTTCGGCCCGTTCATCGCCTGCCCTGGCTATCCGAAGTGCAAGTACATCAAGAAGACACCGAAGCAGGCGGCCGGCGAAAAGCGACCAGCGACCAGGGAGGAAGCGTGAAAGCGGTGCGGAACGGATCGTACTGGCAGCTCCGGCTGATGCCGGGCGAGGAGATAATCGAGACGCTTGGCGGCTTTCTCGGCAGCCGGCGCATCAGGTCCGGTTTCCTGACGGCGATCGGCGCGGCCGAGAACATCACCCTCGGGTGTTTTGACCCGAAGAGCAGGAAGTATCACAAGCGCGTCTTTAAGGGCGACCACGAGGTAGCCGCCCTGGTCGGGAACGTGGGCTGGCTGGGAAGGAACCCGGTCTGTCACATCCATGCCGTCATCAGCACGCCGCGCCTCGTTACCTATGCCGGCCACCTCTTTTCGGGTACGGTTACGGTGACGCTCGAGGTCGCGCTGGTGCCCGGAACGAGGCGCCTTGTCCGAAGCCTCGACCCGCTCTCCGGCCTGAACCTGCTCGCCCTGTAGCAGGGATCAAAGGTCAGGGTCCAGGGACTTTCGTGAAGTCCCAGAACACACTCATTTCGAATCTGTGTTCATCCGTGGTTGTCCTCGTCGGCAACTCTGAATTCTGGTTTCTGGACTCTGATTTCCGGACTATCAGGGCCACTCTGTTCCCTCCCGCCTGAATTGACTTTTGCGGCCCTATTGATACACTAGGTTGCCAGTTTTGCGGTTATGTGTCCGCCAAAGACGGCCTGTCCGCAAGGCCGGTATCCTTAAGGAGGAACCTGATGGCCCTGATAGATGATGTTAAGAACATCATAGTTGAGCAGTTGCATGTCACACCGGAGAAAGTCACCGATACCGCCCATTTTGTTGACGACCTGGGCGCCGACTCACTCGATATCGTCGAGCTGGTCATGGCATTCGAGGAGAAGTTCGGGGTCGAGATCCCGGACGAGGACTCACAGCAACTGGTAACCGTCGGCAAGGCCGCCGAGTATCTGCAGAAAAAGCTGGCCGAGAAGAAGTAGCCGCACCCCAACCCCAATCGCTGATGAGTAGCGAGAGTGGTCGCCGACGGGTTGTTGTCACCGGCCTGGGCGCGGTGACATCGGTCGGCAACGACGTCCCGACATTCTGGCAGAGCCTGCTCGCCGGCAGGAGCGGCGTGGCCCGAATCACCGCCTTCGACACTTCCGACCTCGAGGTGCAGATCGGCGCCGAGGTCAAGGGGTTCGAGCCGACGCAGCGCCTTGATCCGAAGCTGGCGAAGCGAACCGACCGGTTTACCCAGTTCGCTCTCTGGGCGGCGGACGAGGCGGTGCGGGACGCGGGTCTCGACCTCGAGCGCGAAAACCACGACCGGGTCGGCGCCATCGTCGGCTCCGGCATGGGCGGCATCCAGACCTGGGAGACGCAATTCGCCCAGTTCCTCCAGAAGGGCCCGCGGCGGGTTTCCCCGCTGCTCGTGCCGATGATGATTCCGGACATGGCCTGCGGCCAGATCGCCATAACTTACGGCCTCCGGGGGCCCAATTATGACACCACCTCGGCCTGTGCGTCCGGGGCACACGCGACCGGCGAGGCGTTCCGCCACATCCTGCACGGCGACGCCGACGTGATGGTCGCCGGCGGCAGCGAGGCCGCCATATCGAGATTCACCATCGCCGCATTCTGCAATATGGGCGCGCTCTCCAAGCGCAACACCGAGCCCGACAAGGCTTCCCGGCCGTACGACCGGGACCGCGACGGGTTCGTGATGGGCGAGGGCGCCGGCATCCTCGTTCTCGAAGAGCTCGAGCACGCCCGGCGGCGCGGCGCGCGGATTTACTGCGAGCTCGCCGGCTACGGCGCAACCGCCGACGCTCACCACATTACCGCACCCGACCCGGACGCGAAGGGCGCGGCCGCGGTGATGCGCCAGGCCATTGCCGAGGCGGGGCTGGCGCCGGAGGATATCGATTACGTGAACGGCCACGGGACGTCGACGCCGCTGAACGATGCCTCCGAGGTTAAGGCGTTGCTCGAGGTCTTCGGCGCGCACGCGCCGAAACTGGCGATAAACTCGACCAAGTCGATGATCGGCCACGGGCTCGGGGCGGCCGGCGCGATGGAGTTCGTGGCGATGGCGCTGCAGCTTAAGCACCAGCAGGTGCACCCGACCATCAACCACCAGGCGCCGGATGACGGCATTATGCTCGACTTTGTCAAGGGCGCGACCCGCGCCTGCCGGATCCGGGCGGCGCTCTCCAATTCCTTCGGATTCGGCGGTCACAACGCCTGCCTGCTGGTGAAGGCGCTGTCGTGAACCTGGTCGTCTGCATCAAGCAGGTTCCGTCCACCGAAGCCAAGATCCGGGTCAACACCGCGACCGGTTTCGTCGACGCGACCGAGTTCGAGTGGGTGGTCAATCCGTACGACGAATACGCGATGGAGACCGCCCTCCGCCTTCGCGAGAAGGCCGGCAGCGGCGCCATCACCGCCATCGCCCTCGGGCCGGAACGGGTGAAGACCGCGCTGAGGACGTGCCTGGCGATGGGCGCGGACGCGGCCGTCCAGCTCACCGACCCGGCGTTTGAAGGGATCGATGGCTTGGCGGTCGGCCGGCTGCTGGCCGCCGCGGTCAAACGCGAGCCTTTCGACATGGTGCTCTGCGGCAAGCAGGCGGTGGATGACGACCAGGCGGCGGTGCCGCCGGCTATCGCCCACTTCCTCGGCATCCCCCACGTCTCGGTCGTGGCCGAGGTGACGGCGGACGCAGCGGCCCGCACCGTGGTCGCCCACCGCGAAATCGAGGGCGCGACCGAGGTGGTGAACGCCCCGCTTCCCTGCCTGATAACGACCCAGAAGGGAGCGTACGAGCCCCGCTACCCGACGCTGAAGGGAATGATGGCGGCGAAGAAGAAGGCGATTCCGGTGCTGAGTTCAGCCGAGCTCGGCATCGACCCGTCGGGGCTGACCCGGCGGCTTGAGTACGTCGAAGACCGGCTGCCGCCCGGCCGCAAGCCGGGACGCGTGCTCGAAGGAACGCCCGAGGAAGTAGTGCCGGAACTGGCCAGGCTGCTGCACGAAGAAGCGAAGGTGCTCTAGGATGTTTGACAGAAAGCTATCACAGGAACGGCTGCTTGTGGGAATCGGCGGCAACATGGGTTCGGGCAAGTCGACCGTCGCCAACGAACTCAAGCGTTATGGGGCGAAGATCATCGACGCCGACGAGATGGGCTGGTCGATACTCACCCAGGGTACCGACGAGTACCAGAAGCTGGTCAAGACATTCGGCCGGGGCATTCTCACCCAGGCCGGTAATATCGACCGCCGTTCACTCGGCAAGCTGGCCTTCGCCAGCAAGGCGAGCCTCGCCAAGCTGAATGCGATTGTCCATCCGGCCCTGCTCCAGCGGGTGCGGGCGGAAATCGACCGAAACCGCAAGGGCCTGGTCGTGGTCGACGCGGCGCTGCTTTTTTCCTGGGGCCTGGACCGGGAAGTGGACGTCGCCATCCTCGTCACCGCCGCCGACCGCCTGAAGATCAGGCGGCTGGTGGACGCCGGCATGAAGGAAGAGGACGTGACCGCGCGGCTGAAGCTGCAGCCGCCGGATGCGAAGATCTGGCGCCGGGCCGACTTCGTGCTCGAAAACAAGGGTTCGTTCGCCGAGCTGCGCCGGAAATGCCGCGCGCTCTGGAACTTCTTCTACAGCGCCAAGTTCCAGGCCTTCAAGGCGGCGCGCGCGCAGTAGCCCGAGGCGGGCCCGCCGGCAGCGGCGATGAAACTCAGCCAGGTTCCCCTAAAAGAGATTGAGTGCGCCGGCCCGGTGATGCGGGCGAGCACTCCCTACATCCTCGAGTACGACGAGGTCGCCTCGCTCGCAAAGGACCTGTTCGACACCTACCGCGCCAAGATCAACCGCGCGGCGACGAAACTCGGTCCGCGGCAGCGCGAGTCAAACGCCGAGAGCTACGCGCTCCTTTCCGGCGAGGGCGAGCTCGGCCGCTTCCACGTTGTCTACGACATCGACGAGACGCGGCTGGCGATTGAGCTCGACGAGGACGAAGCCGATAAGTTCTACCGGCTGATGCGCGACCAGCGCATCATTACTCCCGACCTCGGGCTCATCCGCCGGGTGATGTCGGGCAACATGGCCGAGACCGTGGCGGCGTGCCTCTGGCAGATCGGCGCCATCAAGGTCACGCTCGGCGACCTCAGGCCGCTCTACAAGGTGGACGAGGGGCGGAACTCCAGCCCCATTTACATCGACGTCAAGGGCCTCGCCAGCTACCCGGCGGTGAACGACTTCGTGCTGTCGTCGGCCGCCCTGCTCGTCCGCAACCTCGAATTTGACGTCATCTGCGGCATCGAGTCCGGGTCCATCGCCATCGCCGCGGTGATGGCCCAGAAGCTTGCGAAGCCGATGTTTTATGCCCGGCGGACGAAGCGCTACCCGGAGGCGAGTCCGTTTGAAGGCATCAAGAGCCACGAGCTCTTCCGCAAGCGCGTGCTGCTCGTTGACGACACCCTCGTTCACGGCTGGACCAAGACCCGCGTCATCCGTGAAATCCGCGAGTGGGGCGGCCAAGTGGAGGCCTGCTTCGTCGTCTTCGACCGCCAGCAACAGGGGAGCAAGGACCTCGAGCAGGCCGGGGTGAAGCTCGACTCGCTCACCAACCGCGACGCGGCCCTGTCGCCGAAGATACCGCGGGAAATCAGCTTCCTCACCGACGAGGAGTATGATGAGGTTGTCCGCTACTTCGCGAACCCGGGTGCCTGGCACGCGGCGCACGGGCTTTCCTTCCACGAGCCCTCCCCGCTCGAATAGATTCGCCGACCCGGCCGGCGACGGCGGGTCGCGCGGGCTTCCTTGACAAACAGCCGGTGAGCGGCCATTATTCTATCGGAGAAACTGTGCCCGAGACGAGTCAGGATAACGTAGCGCCTACCCGCGGAGGGAAATATGTTCTGGAACTATAACTGCCCGGAGTGCCACCGGCCGACCTCGGTCGACTGGCCGCATCGCGAAGCCGAAGCCATCTGCCGTCGCTGCGCGAAAACCCACTACCCGCCGACCCCGCATGAGGATCACTATGCCTACGTCGATGACCTGAAGTGGCCGTCGGAACTCGAGGAGGCGGTCATCTCCCTGCGCGGCGCCATCTGCGCCGTGCCCGGCTGCTACGGCGAGCGCACCACGCTGGTATTCCGCATCCCGCCCTCGGAGGGCGGCCAGACGTCGGTTGACAACCTGATGCCGGTGTGTGCGCGCCATGCGGTCGCGAAGGGCAACCGCCGCTGGGATGACTGGATAGTGGAGGCCCGCCAGGAGCTGGCCGAGCAGAAAAAGGAAGCCCCGAAATTCGAGGTGACCATCACCCGGCATGACGCCAAGCCGGAGACGCCGGCGGCCGAGTTCGCGGCGCCACTTCCCGGACTGATGCTGCCCCTGGCGACAATGCGCGTGCCCCGGCCGCCGAAGACGTCGGGCACCGGTGAGCCGCTGGCCGAGCTCAAGCTGGCGGTGCCGTTCCTGCGCGGCCCGGCCAGCAAGATAGCGTTCAGCTACGACTGGAAGATGCTGAAGAGCGGCAAGTGCCAGGTTTTCCTGCTGGCATGGCCGCGCGGCGACGAGCCGGACATCAGCGTGCTCGGCGGGCCCAAGTACCACGGCTTCCAGATGGCGAAGGACCATCTGGGCGTCAAGGACGAGAAGGGCAATAACGAGATGGAGCTCAAGCTGCCCGATTCACCCGGCGGCCGCTGGACCGCGGCGGTGGCGGTCCTCGACCAGGGCTGCGACTTTCAGTTCACCGAGTACGCGCTGGCAGCGGCGAGGTAGGAGCAGGACCCCGGGGATCGAGGATTCAAGGGGTAGAGCGTTCGGACCCCGGAATCCCAGCCGAAAACAACCGGCGGACCTCGCTGGCGATGGCGTCGGCCGGGACTTCCCGCTGTTCGCCGGTCGCCAGGTCCTTGAGTGAGTAGACTCCCTTGGCCAGTTCATCCGGCCCGATGACGACGCAGCATGCCGCCTGGGCCGCGTCGGCCGACTTGAACTGTCCCTTGATCTTCCGCGAATCGCAGTCGACCTGTGCGGCGACGCCGTCCGCCCGCAGGCGGTCGGCGAGCTTCTCGGCCGCCGCGATTTCCGCCTCGGTCAGCCAGACGACGAAGGCGAGCGGGCGACGGGGAGGCGTCGGCGCCGGCGGCGCCGCGAGCAGCGTCCGTTCCAGGCCGATGGCCAGCCCGACTCCGGGTGTCGCGGGCCCGCCGAATTCCTCAACCAGGTAATCGTACCGCCCGCCGCCGCCCAGGCTGTCCTGCGCGCCGAGCGCCGTCGAAACGTACTCGAAGGTGGTGCGGCTGTAGTAATCGAGCCCGCGCACGAGCCGGTCGTTGACCTCGTGGCGCACGCCGCGGCGCGTTAAGTCGGCGAGGACCTGCTCGAAGTGATGTCCGCACTCCGGGCACAGGTACTGCCGGGGCTTCGGCGCGTCCTTCACCGCCGCCCGGCAGGTCTCAACCTTGCAATCGAACACCCGCAAGGGGTTTCGCTCCAGGCGCACCCGGCAGTCGGCGCAGAGCTGACCGGTCCGGTCGAGCAGGTAGTCGCGGAGCGCCTGGCGGTGAGCCGGCCGGCACTCGCGGCAGCCGATGGTGTTCACCTGCGTTGTACATTCGCGGATGCCGAGGTCGGCGAAGAAGGCGCCGCCGAACGAAATCACCTCAGCGTCGGCGAGGGGGCTCGCCTCGCCCAGGGCCTCCACTCCGACCTGGATGAACTCGCGGTACCTCCCCTTCTGCGGGCGAACGTAGCGGAAGAACGGCCCGACGTAGTAGAGCCGGCAGGGCAGGCGCAGCCGGTTCTCGAGCACCGCCCGCACCACGCAGGGCGTGCCCTCGGCGCGGAGCGTCAGGTCGCGGCCGGCGTGGTCTTTGAATGAGAACATCTCTTTGGTGACGATGTCCGACGTCTCGCCCGACGACTTGACGAATACGGCGGTGTGCTCGAACGTCGGCGTGAATATCTCCCGGTAGCCGCAGGTTCCAGCCAGCCGGCGGAAGACTTCCTCGGCCTGCCGTACCCGCTCCGAGTCGGGCGGCACGAAGTCCTGCGTCCCCTTGGGACGAGACTGCTTCAGATCCGCCATAGGAGAGGGATCAAGAGATCAAGGGATAGCGGGAGCGAGTGCCCGAGAGATCGGGTTCGGGAGTCCTCGGGTTCCGGGGTTCCGGCCGGTAATCGGTGTTCATCCAGGCCCAGCCGTGGTTGCCTGCTTCGTCGCTCACTTTGACAGACGGGTTGAGAGTTCGTACGCGACCAGGCCGAGGAATATCCCGGTGATGTTCGCCAGCATGTCGACCAGGTCAAACTCACGCGCGGGAATCTTCTTCTGTACCAGTTCCAGCCCGATCGCGAGCGGGCCGGTGACAAGGAGCGATATCCAGGGCGCGGCGGCCTGAGCCGAGATGCCCATCACCGTGAACAGCGTCGTGTGGATGATTTTGTCGCCGCCGCGCTCCAGCACCCTTTCCATCCGCCCCGGGCGGAAGCTGTAGGTCAGGCTAAAGCAGGTCAGTGCGATCCAGCATAAAAGGAAAGCCCATGCCCGCCATCGTCGCCGCTTTGCCATCCGCGGTTACCGGGCCTCGCCCCGGATTATCTCCTTGACTCGCATCAGCCTTGTCTGGTCGCTGCGCTCGCCCTCGGCCAGCTTCAGATTGATGAACTTCACCGTCTCCACGAGGTTGGGGATGAGGACGAACTCGAGGGCGTTCACCCGGCGCCGGGTCCTTTCCATCTCCGCGGCCAAAAGCTCCAGGCTCTTTTCTTTCTCGGCCAGGACGAGCAGCGGGTCAAGCAACTGGTCGAGGTCGGCAAGCGCCAGGTCGAGCTCGCCGGACGTGGTCGCGAACCCGTAGCAGCGCGAGCGGCCGGAAATTGTCTTGCGGAACACCGGCACCCTCACGTTCATAATGTTCCGGGTCGTCACCTGCACCGAGACCTGCTTTGAGGGGAGCATTACCGCTTCGTCCAGCGCCTCGCTGCCGTAGGACGCCCGGGCGATGGCGAAACGGCCGAGGATGCCGGCCATCCGGTCCTCGACTTTCTGCCGCTCGCCGCGGATGTCCGCGACCAGGGCGAGGATGACGCGCATCATCTCTTCCTGTTTGTCCTTCAGCAGCTTGTGCCCGCGGCGGGCGACCGCCAGCCGCTTCTTAAGACGGAGAAGCTGCATCCGGGTAGCGCTGACGGCGAGTCGCATGGGCCGTGATTGTATTCCCGATGCTTGGGGAAGTCAAGGAAGGGCGGTGCCGGCCGGCGGGTCGCGGGCAAAAGCGCACTGGCGTGCTCCCGCCGGTCTTCGGTTCGCCGAGTCAGTCCTTGACAGTGCGCAGTGGAGTGGTATATTCACGTCGAAAGTGTACTCGTCGGCAGCAGGGGCGCAGCAAGCGTCTGTCGCCGCGCCGACGAGGCGGCGACCGGACCGAACGGGTGGCCGCCGGTTGCCGCGAGCGATAGAGATCACCCACAATCAGAAGTCGTAAGGAGGAAAGGATGCGGACACTCAGGGTAGTGTTCGGTGTGTTGCTGGTTGTCGCAGCGGCAACGGCAGCGCAGGCGACCGCGAGCACGGTTGTCGTCGGCAGCGCCCGCCAGGTCGGCGCGGTCAAGGTCGAGCCGGTGTCGTTTGACGCGGTACCGCAACACATGAATCTGCAGGGGTACCTGACCGACGGAACCGGCAGTCCAGTTGACGGGAGCAAGTCGATGCGTTTCGACATCTATCGCGGGTCGTCGGTCTGGAATGAGATCCAATCAGTGGACGTAGATAACGGCCTCTTTTCCGTCACCCTCGGAACGGCTACGCCGATTCCCTACAGCGTATTCGAGCCCGGAACAACCTGTGAGCTTGGACTGACGGTCGAGGGCGAGGAACTCTCGCCGCGCGTGGAGATCACCAGCGCCGGGTATGCCTATCGCAGCATCAAGTCCGACACCGCCGGCTACGCAATCGCAGGCGCTCCGGGCGGAGCTGCCGGCGGCGACCTTGCCGGCTCTTACCCGGACCCGACCGTGGACGGCCTGCAGGGTCGGGCCGTGTCCGGCACGGCACCGAGTTCGGATCAGGTGCTGAAGTGGAGCGGTTCAGAGTGGGCGCCGAGCGCGGACCTTACCGGCGGCGACAACGCCTGGGTGCGTTCGGGCTCCGACAGCGTGCTCTACACCGCGCACCCGCTCGGCATCGCCCGGGGCGGCGCGGGCAACATGCTCTATGGCACGAACCGCTTCACCCACGTGAATTTCGGCGGCGCGTGCACGACCGGGACGTCGGGCTCGAACTATACCTATGCCACGGTAGGCGGCGGGAGCGCCAACAGCGCACGCAACAGCTACTCCACGGTCGCCGGAGGGCGAATCAACTGCGCGTCTGGAGCCAACTCCACGGTCGGCGGCGGCTACCAGGACAGCGCCATCGGTAGCTACTCGGTGGTTGCGGGCGGCGAACACGGCCGAGCGACGGCCAGCTACTCGGCTATCGGCGGCGGCTCGGACAACGTGGCGAGCGCGACGTACTCGGTAGTGGCCGGCGGCAACGATAATGTCGCCGGAGGGCAATACTCCGGAGTCCTCGGCGGTGCGTACGATACCGTCATGGGCACCAACTCGGCCGCGTTCGGCAACAACTGTTACATCTATGGCTCGGATACCGCAATTGTCTTCTTCGACTCGGTAACGCACGGAGTCCTGCGTATCAACATCGACGGGCGTCAGAACGGGGCGGCGTTTTCGAGCTCGCCCATCTTCGTTGGCACTTCCACCCACAACGGCAACCACGCCTACCTGACTGTCGGTGGTGTGTGGACCAACGGTTCGCTCAAAGCGGGCAGCTCTTTCAAGAGCTCGCCCCTGGCGGCCGCGCAGTTGCTGGACCAGTTGAAGTCGCTACAGGTGCAACGGCTTGAAGTCCCGGACAACGGCGAGGTGCACATCACTCCCACTGCCGACGATTTCCACGCTGCCTTCGGATGTGGCACTGCTCCCGTCAAAGGAAGCGCAGATGGCGGGGGCGGCATCGCCGCGCTTGACGTGGCCGGAGTCTCTCTCGCCGCCGTGCAGGAACTGCTGCGCCAGGTCGAAGAGCAGCAGGCGAAGATCGCCGACCTGGAAGCAAGGCTGGCGAAGCTTGAGCAGAAGTAGCCCCGGCGATAGCACCGGGAGGAACTATGCGTAGACTAGCAGCACTTCTGGCCATCGCGCTGGTCGCCGGCGCGTTCGGCCAGAGCTATGTCCTCAAGACCTGCGTCATCGACGAAGGTGGCAGCCCGGTGGCATCAGCCGGCTACGCCGCCCGGCTCAGCTTAGCCCAGCCAATCGCCTCCAATCACATCACAAGCGCAGGCTACAACGCCATCCTGGGATTCTGGCATCCCGGCCTTGTGCCCGGTATTCAGGAGCCGGTGAACACGATGATGGCCAAGCCTTCCTTCACGCTCGGCCAGAACGTGCCCAACCCGTTCAACCGCCGCGCGGTCATCAGCTACTCCCTGCCGGCCGAGGCCGAAGTCGACCTCAGGGTCATTGACCGGGGCGGCCGCGTGGTAACGACGCTCGCCAGCGGCCGGCAGCCCGCCGGGCGCTACCGCGTCACCTGGAATCTCGACTCGCGGGCGCGGGCAGAACTCGCCAACGGCGTCTACTTCTACCGCCTGACCGCGGGCGGGAATACCGCGACCAGGAAAATGGTGAAGATGGAGTAGTCGGCTCGAACAAACGCGGGGCGGGCGACGTGCCCGCCCCGCCTGCTTGTTGCCGCGCTAGCGCCGGACCACGAGCTTGCGGCAGAGCGTCGTACCGTCTGCGTTCAGCTTGCAGAAGTAGACCCCGCTCGCCACGGGCCGGCCTGAGTCGTCGGCCAGGTCCCAAGTCAACTGGCGTACACCCGGCCCGACCCTTCCCGACACGAGCGAACGTACCGGGCGGCCATTCGCGTCGAACATGGCCATCGTGGCGCGCGACGCACCACGCACGATGCCGGGCAGCGAGTATTCGATTCGCATCGCCCGGCTCGCCGGGTTCGGCCGGGCCGTGAATACCGGCCCCGGCGGCAGGACATCCGGCCCTTGTCCGATCCCCACTCCCGGTTCGTGTACCCGGTACCGCCATATCCAGTAGCCCGCAAACGTGCTCACATAGACACAACCGCCGTCAGCCGGGTCGTTGCGGAACCCGATGCCCGCCATGTAGTTCGCCAGCCCGGTGTTGAACGTGTCGAGCGGCGTGAACGTGTTGGCAACGGTGTCGAACGCGACGTACATCAGATAGTTGGGCACGCCGGTGCTCGGCGAGGTCCAGAGCCGATTCGGGTACATCGGGTCGAGCACGAGGTCCCGGGCGATACTCGACTGGACGCCGCCCGAGCGCGTCAGAGTCTTCGTCACCGTGCCGTCCGGAGTCATCAGGTAGATGACCAGGTCACTGCTGTAGGATGTGGCCCAGAAATGTGACCCGTCCCAGTCCAGACCGCGTACCTGAAGACCGTCGGTCGGGTGGAAACTCCGCGCGTACGTTCCTTCGAGCGTATACACCTCGCAGGATTCGGGGCTCGCAATCCGCGACACGCAGATCGAATCGCCGAACGCGCAGATCGCGATGACGGAGCTGCTGCCCGGGGTCGAGAATGAGTCGATGATCGCGCCGGTCAGCCGGTCCCGAAGGTGGACCGCCTCCGCCTGCACTGCGCAGAACACCGTGTCGTTCCGGACGTAGATACACTGGTACTGTGGCTGAGATGGGATGGAATCGAGCTTCACGAGCTCCGAATCGGGCCGGCAGTGGGGCGCCGCCGCCGCGCCGATGGAGTTCATCAGCGTTGCGTCGACGCCGAGCGCGGCCGCCAGAACGGGCACGAGCAGAACGAGAACATTCTTCCGCATCAATACCTCCTGCGCGCTGATTGCGCCACCCATCATAGTTCGCCTCTTCCCCGTGTCAACGCGATTTCCACAGAATCTGCGGATGCACGGCCACCAGTGTCCGCGGCGCCGTCCTCATCGCCGAGTGACTGGAGTGGGGTCGCGGCTCGCGCTTGACTGACCGGGCGAATGTGGTTTAATGTCGCGTCCCGTATCGGTTTTCGGCAAACCGCCGGGCCTACCCGGCAAGGAGGATGTGTGTTGCGAACGATGGTAGTTGTCTGCCTGGCCTTGGCGGCCGTACTCGCGGTCCCCGAAGGCACTCTCGCCGTGCCCACCGACGGCTGCGTGCCGCGACCGGGCCCGGCGCGGGTGCCGGTTCCGGGCTCGCCCGACGCGCTCTGGCTCCAGTTCGACCGGATGACCACGGCCGACCGGAAGAATCTGGAACTCCGGCTCCAACCCAGTGGCGCGGCCCTTCCGGGCGCGGGGGACGAGTGCCGGGCTATCGGCCGGCTCTGGAACGGCGGCGAATACGAGGCGGCTATCAGTCGGCTGCGCGGCTACTACCGCTTCGACGACCCGTGCCGGGTGACGGTGGCGGTGAGCTGGCGCAAGCCGGTCGCGGCGCCGAAGAGCTTCAGCGGCCCGGACGTCCGCATCGGGGCCTTCGATAGCATCCAGGACATCATGCTCGACCGTGGGGCCAACGGCTACCTGTACGCGGGGCTGCCGTGCCAGGACAGCACTCGTACCCGCCTCGTCTTCTACCGCTCCACCGACAACGGCAGCTCGTGGCAGGGGACTTCCTCGGTATACTGGAACACGAACCACTTCCTGTCCGCCTGGAGCGCGGCCTGCCACGGCGACTACTACCAGGTCAGTTGGACGACCCTCGACTATCCTCACCGCGTCTGGAGCGGCCGCAAGAGCATGTCCACCGGTAACTGGGTGCTCTACCCGGGCGACTCGCTCTGCGTTCCCGCCATCGAGGTTCCGGTCGGCGACACCATCCTCGAACTCAGCGAGTGCACGCAGGAAGACGCGGCCCCGGGCTGGCGCATCTACCTGTTCGGCCGCGCCACCGACCGCAAGCTCTACTTCTCCTGGACCGATTCCTCCTGCCATGCCTGGCGGGTCCACTCGACCAACGTCACGAGCTGCGACAACGGTCTGGACTGCACCTTCAACGAAGGCGGCGCCGAGCGGCTCATCTGGGTGTCGTGGCTGCGCGGTATGACCACCGACACGACCCGGCTCGCGTTCGGGTGGATGTCGACCGCGGACACGCTCTTCCACTGGTCGTGGTATGGCGCACTCCTCTGCCGGCTGAACACGTTCGACGCGACCGCAATCACCGCCTGGCATGACACGATCGTGATGGCCTACACCACGCCGGACGCCGCCGGGCAGGTGTGCGGTGTCCTCTCCAACGACGGCGGCACGGGCACCTGGTACGCCATCTCATTCGCCGCTGACCCGAGCTACACCCGCGAGCTGCCCGAGCTGAGCATGCGCGAAGGCGGGGGCCTTGCCCTCGCTTACCGGGCCTACGCTGCCGGCATCACCCGCTACATCTTCGCGCGGCATGCCGACACGGCCGGCGGCACGCTCACGCCGCCCGATACTGTCAACGACGCTGGCCACCGGCCGAGCCCCATTACCCACATCCGGATTGTGCCGCTGGGCGGCGGCTCATACGGCGTCGGCTGGGTGAACTACAACGACTCGGTCTTCTACGGGGCCTGGTTCAGCGCGTTCACCCCCGCCGGCGTCGCCGAACGGCCGGCACCGGCGCCGGCGCCGCTCGCGTTCCGGGCCCGGCTGACCGAAGGGGGCGCGAATCTCTCCTTCGAGAACCCGGCCGCGGGCCTGGTGCGGCTGCGGGTCTTCGACATTACCGGCAGGCTCGTGTGGACCGACCGCCGGTTGCTGCCTGCCGGCAGCCAGACAACCAGCTTCCGGGCGCCGTCGTCGGGTGTCTACATCGCGGTGCTCGATGCCGCGGGAAAGACGGCTGCGGCACGGTTCGCAACGGTCAGATAGCGTCAGGGAATACGTCAGGCGGGGCAGGCTCCATCCTGCCCCGCCTCGCCTCTGCCGTGCTGCCGCCGGTTGCGCTTGTCCCTTGCTCCCTCGGCGATCCGGCCTCGCATTCTGAACTCCGGTCTCTGGAGTCTGAACCATTCGCTCCTCCGCACGTCCCCTGTCCTTCTTCCTTGACCCGGCGCGCGCGCCGTTCTATCCTCACCCGCCAACTGAGGAATGCGCTTGCTGCTCAAAAAGACCACCAAGAACCAGGTCACGCTGCCCAGGGCGTTGCTCGCCAAGCTGGCGTCGACCGACTACTTCGAGGCCGAGGTCGCCGGCGACACGCTGGTCTTGCGGCCGGTGAAGGTCGTGGAAATGGTCGACATTGACAAGGTCCGGGACCGGCTCAGGCGGCGCCGGGTCAAAGCGGACGAGGTCGAAAAGGCGGTCAGTTGGGCGAGAAAGAACAAGTGACGCGGCTCGCGCTCGACACCGGCGTACTCGTGTCGGCGCTGCTGTTCCGCTCCGAGACCGCGGCCTTGTCCAAGGCCTGGCGCGACGGGCGTTTCCTCCTTGCGGTGACAGGCCCGATTCTCGACGAGTACGCGCGGGCGCTCCGCTACCCCCACTTCCGCCTGACCGAGGAAGAGGCGGTCGGAATCATGGAACAACTCGTCCTGCCCTTCTGCCAGCGGTTCGAGACCGTTGTCGGCCCGCGCTACTGCCCGGACCCGGACGGCGACAAGTTCATCAACTGCGCGCTCGTGGCTCAGGCCGGCGCGCTGGTGAGCGACGACCGGGGACTGCTCATGCTCGCCGCAAGCGTTGCCCGGGTGCCCATCATTACGGCCGCCGACGCCGTGGCCCGCTTCTGCCGCTAGCCGGGGCGGCGCCGGTTCCTCTCGCTGCACCTCGCATCGCAAACTGTCACCGTGGCGCCCATCGTTTCTTGAGCCGTCTCTCTAACTGAGCCCTAATCCTGGACTCGATCCGGATCCGTTGTCTTTCAGTTCGATTCATCCCGCAAAGCATGCGACGAAGCATGGGTCGAAGCAGCGGCAGACCCATCGTTCACTGCATACTGAAGTGCATCGGCCACAGCGTCGTCAACCGCATCCTGCACTCGACCTTCACTGTTTCTACAGGGGCGAAGCCAACCTCGACCTCAACCTTTATCTTTCACTGGACGAGTCAAAGCTCACGGCATTGCTCGGGTCATTGCACGCGTCATTGCTCGGTCCAAAGCTCCGCTCATTGCACGTCTCAACGCACCGGTCATTGCTCCTGTGGACCGATGCTCCATTGCTTCCCGGAAGGCAGCCCCCAAGGCGACTCCTACCCTACCTTCCTGCAACTCGGTGCCGCTTCCAAGAAGCCAATAATGCAGGAGTTACAACCGATTCGCGACCTCCCGGAGATGTCGTCCACGTGCGTCGGCTTCTGTCCGCGCCGGAACATCGTTTGTTCATACATCGTCCAGCGGCCGGTCATTGCGGCTAAGTCATTCTCCTTCCGTCCCTTCCGTACTTCTGGGCTCTAGCCTCTGGCTTCTAGCTTCTGACTTCGTCTGCCCTCAGACGCCATCCCCCGGACCATAGGGGGAACTCCTGCCCCTTATGCGGCCTTCGCTCCGGGACTCACAACAGACGTCGCTGCAGCGCATGGGACGACTACTGCTCAACCCTCCAGAACGG
>Ga0172371_10003457_pt1 | contig 24440 bp, 14 predicted proteins | sample Lak12m_FD_114543 | JGI IMG/M metagenome (GOLD analysis project Ga0172371, IMG submission 114543) | Freshwater microbial communities from Kabuno Bay, South-Kivu, Congo - kab_022012_12m | ecosystem: Environmental > Aquatic > Freshwater > Lake | place: Democratic Republic of the Congo: South-Kivu... | reverse complement strand
TCATCAACCTATCAAGTAACACCGGAATCATGAAAAGGTTCTTTGCTTCCCGGAATACGCCGGCGGTTAAATAGCGCCTCCAGATATATTCGTCGGGGTATAATTCGTTTTGCCATTCAACCCTGCATCGCTGGCAATTCAACCTGCCCATTCCACAACAACTATCCGTTGTAAGGATCGCTCATGAATGTAAACACCGCTGGTACATCCACACCAGACCTCGTTGGTGAAGATTGCTATCGTCTCTTGTTTGAGGCAAGCCCAGATTGGCTGGAATGGCGCGGAACAGATCAGCGTTGCCAGTTGATCTCTCCAGCTTGTGAAATCATCACCGGCTATCCGCCTGAAGCGTTCATAGCCGATCCGGAGCTGCTCTTCGAGCTGATCCATCCGGATGACCGCCAGCCTTTCAGCGAACACCAGAATCGAGCGCTTGGACCAGATTCGCCTGCCTCTGAGTGGGAATTCCGCATCCACCACCGGAATGGCGAGTTGCGTTGGGTCAGCCAAAGATACCAACCCCTCTTTCGGGGTGGAGAGCGGATTGGGCAACTGATTGTCCGCCGTGACATCACCGGGCAAAAGACAACTATCGAAGAGCTGCGGCAAAGGAATCGGGCGTTGCAAGCGATCATCAATGCGCCAAGAGACGTGATTATCCTGATTAACCAGGATTTGACGATCGAATTTGGCAACCAGACACTGGCAGATCACATTGGCAAGCCGATGACTGACCTCATTGGGAAGAGTATTCTCGAAGCGCTGCCGCTGAAGCCAGAGTTAGCGCGGGAGCGCGCAGCCAACATGCGCCAGGTATTTGAAACCGGCCAACCTGTGCGCGCCGAGGACATGGGTGCATCGGGGGGAATCTTTGACAACTTCTATTTCCCGGTTTTTGATGAACAAGGAACCGTGCGACTGGTCGCCGTGATTGCCCGTGATGTTACACAACGGAAGCTGATTGAAGACAAACTGCGTCAGAGTAATAAAATAATCCAGGCGTTATTCAATGCGCCTACGGATATTGCTACTGTTTTCAATTTGGATGGCATCATCGAGTTGGCGAATGACACCCTGGCGCGTGCCCTGAGAAGATCTCCAGGTGAACTGATCGGGACTTCAATCTGGGATTACTTCCCGCCCGAGATGACTCGCTATCGCAAAGTAGTAGTGGAAAAAGCAATCCAGACCGGAAAACCTCAACGCCTGATTGATCCCGGAATCAGCGGACATTATGACTCGAATGTTGTTCCCATTTTGGACGAAGCAGGACGGGTCACGCTGATCGCCATTCTAGCCCGCGATATCAGCGAACAGATTAATGCCCAAGAGGCGCTCAGCCAACGCGAGGCGATGCTGAGCTCAATACTAAATGACGCCCCGATTGTTTTGGTCGTACTGGATAGACAAGGCGTCATCACATATACCGATGGTCGGGCGCTGACCACCGCGATCAATATGGACGAAAAACTGATCGGTAAAAATATCAGGGATTTCTCCGAAACTGCCCCAATCTTTGACGCAGGAATCCATACCGCTCTGCAAGGCCAGGACTACGCCTTCCAAATCACCACTGTCAATCAGCACACCTTCGAAGCGCGTCTCACGCCACTATCGAACCAGGCTGGCGAAATTACTGGCGTGATCGGTGTAGGAATCGATGTCACAGAAAACCAAAAAATCCAGGCCGAGCTGCGCCGCTCCAAGGAGGAGTTGCAAACGATCCTGGAAAGTATAGCCGACGCTGTTTTTGTCAACGACGCGCAAGGTCGAATCATCTACGCCAACCTGGGAGCGCTGAAGATGGGTCAATTTGCTTCCTTACAGGATCTGATCAAATACAATGGCACGCCTTCCGGTTTTGTATTTTTCGATGAATCTGGCAAACAACTAAGCCAGTCAGATTTATTGGCCGCGCGGGCGACCGCGATTGGAAAAGCTGAACCAACCGTGCTTTGTTATCTCAGCCCAGATTCAAGCGATAAACATTGGCTACGCATCAAAGTAACGCCCCTTTTCGGCGAAAACCATGAGCTTCGATTAACAGTCAGTGTTTTTCACGACATTACCGAGCTCAAGCTAGCTCAAGCTGCCTTAGAAGCCTCGCACCTCGAACTGGAAAAAAAGATTGTTGAACGCACCGCGCAGCTTAATCAAGCCAATCAGGAGCTTGTGCAACGCGTGGCAGAACGCCGCCGCGCCGCTATGCACGCCGAAGCCCTGGCAAATGTCGCCGCCAGAGTTAACTTGCAAACCGATCTGCCCAGCACCCTCCAGACGGTTTGCGAAGAAGTGCTAAAAGCAGTCAATTATCCATATTGCAGCATCTTTCTATACGATGAGCAAAAGGATGAGCTCCGACTCGCCGCGCCGCCTGCCCCGCCAGATGGTTACCCGTTGTTAGAAGCCACTCCCCGGGAGCTTTACGAATTCTATCTACGCATCTATGGCCCGGTGATTGTGATCCCAGACCGCCAGGCTTTACCGGAAAAACATGGCGCGCCCCTGATGAGCCGCTATGACATCCACACTCTGATCAGCCTGCCGTTAGTCAGCAATAATGAGTTGATTGGCAATTTGAATGTCGCCTCAAAGAACCAGGTGCGGTTACCTACTCAAGAAGAATTAAACCTGTTAGCTGCCCTGGCCGACCAGGCCACAGTCGCAATTTCAAAAGCCAGGCTTTTTGATCAAGTATCAGAAGGTCACAAGCGGCTTCTTGCGCTCTCCGAAAAACTGGTGGAAACTCAAGAATCCGAACGACGTAATCTGGCGCGCGAATTGCACGATGAGATCGGTCAATTGCTGACCTCCCTGCGCCTCAATCTGGACCTAGCAATCCGCTCAATGCCAAAAGACCAGACCTCAGTTGACGAGGCTCAAAAACAATTAGCCCGCGCAAATGAAACCGCTTCGCAGCTTCTAAGCAAGATTCGTGAAATTTCTTTGGACCTGCGACCTACCTTATTGGACGATCTCGGTTTACTGCCAGCGCTCTTGACACAATTTGATAGATTTTCCGCCCGTACAAACCTGCAAATCACATTCAAGCATAGCGGGCTGGAAAATCGGTTCTCGGCGCAAATTGAGACCGTCGCCTACCGGGTCATTCAAGAGGCGCTGACTAATGTCGCCCGACATGCCAAAACCCAGGAAGCCTTTGTACGCCTATGGGCTGACCAGGAATTTCTGAGACTTCAGATAGAGGACCATGGCGTCGGTTTCGACCCACAGTCAGCCCTAGCCAATAACCAGACCAGCGGACTTTCCGGCATGTTAGAACGAATAACTTTGTGTAATGGGCAGCTCGAAATCGAATCAGAACCTGGTTTCGGTACATGCTTGACGGTTGAACTGCCCTTGAATGATACCGCCCCGGCGTCATAACCAATTTGGGAGCAGGGATTTAAAATCGCGTAGGATCCAAAAGAAAGGTTCCCGATGAGCATATCCATCGTCCTGGTTGACGACCATACCATCTTACGACAAGGGCTATCCGCTTTACTGGAAGCCGAGCCAGATTTTCATATTCTTGGAGAAGCCAGCACCGGCCTCGAAGCATATCAAAAAGTAAATACACTCGAACCGGATGTGCTGGTTCTGGACCTGTTATTACCCGATATCCATGGGTTGGAGGTCATCCGCCAGGTGTTGTATGACAAACCTCGCACGCGGATCGTAGTGCTTTCGATGTTTGCCAAAGAGGCCTATGCAGCAGAAGCCTTCAGTAAAGGCGCCAGCGCATATGTGCTAAAGGGATCGGACGCCCGCGAATTGATCCGGGCTATTCGCGGAGCGATGCGTGGGGAGAGTTATCTCAGCCCCCCACTGAGCGAGCAAAGCCTTCAAGCCTACCTTGAGCAGATACACAACCAAATATTTGATCCTCTCGAAACCCTGACCAACCGTGAACGCCAAATCTTATATCTGGCAGCAGGTGGTTGCAGTAGCAATGAAATCGCCCGACGATTGACCATCAGTTCACGCACAGCCGAACAACACCGCGCCAAAGTGATGGGGAAACTTAATCTTCATAATCAATCGGAGTTGGTGCGTTTTGCTATCCAGCACGGCGTCATCACGTTGGAGGATAGTTGAATCCTGCCATTTATGATAATAATACCGCTGCCGCTTAAGAATCGAACTTAAAATAGCAAAAAAATAGTAACGCCTCAATAGAACGGGGTAGACTTCCGAAGTCTTCGGAAAATGTTTCCTTATCAGGGGGGTCGGTTACAGACTTCGGAAGTCTTTTGCCCCGAAGTATCGAGATGTTACAAAAAATACGTAGAAATACGGATAGATTAATATTCGATAACAAAGGATAATGGCAATTAATAAAACGATAAACAACTTCGGATCGCACGGACTATTTTACAGAGTGCGGACACCCAATTTAGTGTAGTCAGGGGAGCGATCTCTTTCCCTGAGAGCGGCAGGCGCCTGCCGCTCTCAGGCGTTAAATACCAAAACTCTTACTTCGGCGTAACTTGATATCGAATAGTGGGTTTAATTATTACAGGTTTATCCTGTGTTCACCTTCTTGATATATAATATTAGCCAACCCGGTTAGCAACCAGATCGTTCTAACCACTATGTCAGAATATGGAGGCTTTTAATCATGTCAGATCAACCCGGAATGACGCATGCCAGCAGTGATGATAACCTGTGGGCTGCCCTGAGCTATATCTTTTCCCCACTTGTGCCTATCATATTATTGCTGATGGAAGATAAGAAAAACCGTCCTTTCATCAAGTTCCATGCTGTCCAATCCCTGGCAGTTGGGATTGTGTTCATCGTGGTGGTTCCCATCCTGGCGATGCTCACCTTCGGCTGCGGCGCGATTGTCTGGTTTGTCATGTTCTATTGGGCTTATAAAGCCTACCAGGGTGTGACCTTCGATATTCCAGTCATTACGAATCTCATCAAAGGTCAGGGTTGGGTATAAACCCTGCGACGGACGAACCCCGTTCAAACCGGCAAAGCCAGTCAGAACGGGGTTCTCCTTAATTGGTGGGAGACGATTGGTGAGATTTCATCTCCATTTTGTGTCCATTCTTCACTTGACTTTTCATCTCATAACACATAAAATCAATTTACAAAGCTGGTAGATTCCGGCTGATTTAATCGTTATAACGGGAGCAGAGGAGAGACCCGGGAACGTCAGTCCGGGCGCCGAAGGTGCAAATCTGACATGGCAAAAGTCAGATGAAACTCTCAGGTAAAAGGACTCTGATCTTGAAAATCTCTGGAAAGTCTCAGGTTGCTGCAATCCGGGAACACCTCGGAGGCGACCGGAGACACCGACGGGGCAAGCGCCAGGATCCCAGGCGCGAATCTCTCAGGTTACCGACAGAGGTGCACGCATTATAAGCGTGCGCCTTTTGATTCAGCAATCCAAAGAATTCGATTATAGAGCAAAAAGGAGAAACACGATGAATATCCCCGCTAATTTGAAATACACTTCGAATGATGAATGGATCAAAGTCGAAGGGAAAGTAGGCTTGGTTGGCATATCGGATTTCGCTCAAAATCAGCTTTCCGATATTGTATATGTTGAGATCGTAGCCGCTGAAGGCGACACGATCCAGAAAGGCGACACTTGCGCCACACTGGAATCGGTCAAAGCCGCCGCTGATGTCTTCATGCCGGTTTCCGGCAAAATCATCGCCGTCAATGAAAACCTGCCCGATAAGCCCGAACTGGTTAACAGCGACCCTTACGGCGAAGCCTGGATGGTCAAAGTTGAACTTTCCAACCCGGCTGAATTGGACGGCTTGTTAGACGCCGCCAGCTACGAAAAGCACATCCAGGAAAAAGGCTAGGACGGCCAGACCGTTCCAGCCCACCCGTAAGGAGCCGCTATGTACATTCCTCATACTGACGCAGATCGGGAGGCGATGCTGCACACGATCGGGATCTCCAATCTGGAAGCCCTCTTTCAGGATGTCCCGGCCAGCCACCGCTTCCCAAAATTAAACCTGCCGCCTGGGTTGACCGAAATGGAAACCCTGGCCGAGTTGCGCGATTTCGCCAACGCCAATGAAACCACTCAAGATCTGGCCTGTTTCTTAGGCGCAGGCGCATACAACCACTACAGTCCACCGTTGGTTGATTCGATCATCCGCCGCGGCGAGTTCTACACCGCTTATACCCCCTACCAGCCCGAAGTATCACAAGGCACGCTGCAAGCCATCTTCGATTACCAGAGCCTGATTGCTGCGCTGACCGGCATGGAAGTCTCCAATGCATCGCATTATGACGGCGCCACCGCAGTAGCCGAAGCGGTCAGTCTGGCTTACGCCAACTTCCGCGGCAAGCGCAACCGGATCGTGCTGTCGCCGGCGCTGCACCCCCAATACCGTGAAACGCTGCGCACCTATAACAACGGCATGCCGGTCGAAATTGTCGGCGACCAGGCTGGCGTGGCTTTACAGAGCGGGCCCGAGGCGCTAGAAGCTTTGATTGACGGCAATACTGCCGTAGTGATCGTCCAATACCCCGATTTCTTCGGCCGCGTTTATGACTTGACTGCCCTGGCAAAAAAGGCTCATGAAGTGGGCGCGCTGCTGGCAGTCTCGGTGAACCCCATGGCGTTGGGCCTGCTGACTCCGCCCGGACACTTTGGCGCGGATATCGTGACCGGCGAAGGCCAGCCGCTGGGCTTGCCGCTCTCTTATGGCGGCCCCTACCTGGGCATCTTTGCCACCCGGCTCGAATATGTGCGCAAGATGGCCGGACGGCTAGTCGGTGAAACAGTGGATAATCGCGGTCAGCGCGCTTACGTGCTGACACTCACCGCCCGTGAACAGCACATCCGCCGCGAGAAAGCCACCTCCAACATTTGCACCAACCAGGCGTTGATGGCTTTGGCGGCTACAGTCTATATGAGCTTCCTGGGCAAGCACGGGCTGCGTGAAGTAGCGGAGTTGTGCTATCACAAAGCCCACTTTGCGGCCAGCAGCCTGGCCGCACTGCCGGGCTATTCCTTGTGGAGCGATGCGCCGTTTTTCAATGAATTTGTCCTGAAATGCCCAACCTCGGTCAAGCACATTAATGAGCATTTGTTGGACGAGGGTGTCCTGGGAGGTTACGACCTGGAACAGGATTACCCTGGGCTTGCCAACCATATGCTGATCGCGGTTACGGAAATGAACTCAAAAGAGGACATTGACTTACTGGTAGATGTCCTGGAGGAGGTCTCAAATGAGTGAACCCCTACTGTGTGAATTATCTGTATCGGGACGCCAGGCCATCCGCTTCCCCGAGCCAGATGTGCCGAAGGCTGAGTTGCCGGCGCTGCTGCGCGATGACTTGCCGCTGCCGGAGCTGTCCGAAGTGGATATTGTGCGCCATTTCACCCGCTTATCCAAATATAACTACTGTATTGACCAGGGCATGTACCCGCTGGGTTCATGCACCATGAAATACAACCCCAAGATCAACGAGGAGACCGCCCGACTGCCCGGCTTCACCGCCACTCACCCCTTGCAGCCGATTGTGACCGTTCAGGGCAACCTGTTGCTGATGTATGCCCTGCAGGAATGGCTGAAAGAGATCGGCGGATTTGCGGGGGTCGCCTTGCAACCGGCGGCCGGCGCGCAGGGTGAGCTCACCGGCATCCTAATCATGCGCGCCTACCACGCCGCGCGCGGCGACACAAAGCGCCGCAAAATCTTGATCCCCGACTCGGCGCATGGCACAAACCCCGCCACGTCCGCGATGAGCGGATTAGAGGTGGTACAACTGTCATCCGATCCGCGCGGCAATGTTGACCTGGCAGCCCTGCGCGCCCACGCTGATGACACGCTGGCCGGCTTGATGCTCACAAATCCGAATACCCTGGGATTATTCGACGAAAATGTCCTGGAAGTGGTGCGCATTGTCCACGAAGCAGGTGGGTTAGTGTATGGCGACGGAGCGAATCTCAACGCGCTGCTGGGCATCGTCCGTCCGGGCGACCTGGGGATTGATGTCATGCACTTCAACTTGCATAAGACCTTCTCCACCCCGCACGGCGGCGGTGGGCCTGGTTCTGGGCCGGTCGGTGTGGCCGCCCACCTGGTAGATTTCCTGCCAGAGCCGCTGGTTGGCATTCTGGAGCCGGGGGATGATGACACTGCGCCGCTTTATGGATTTATCAAGCCAGCCCAATCCATCGGTCGCGTCAAATCCTTCCAGGGGCAGTTCGGTATGCTGGTGCGCGCCTACACCTATATGCGGATGCAAGGCGCGGAAGGCTTGCGCCAGGTTTCTGAATACGCCGTGTTGAACGCCAACTACCTGATGGCGGTATTGCGCAAGTCTTACCACTTACCTTACGACCGGGTGTGCATGCACGAGTTTGTACTGGCAGGCGTCTGGCCGGAAGTTCCAGATGTGCATGCCCTGGATATCGCCAAACGGATGATGGACTATAGCCTTCACCCGCCAACCAACTACTTCCCGCTGATCGTCCATGAAGCCTTGATGATCGAGCCAACCGAGACCGAGAGCAAGCAAACCCTGGATGCGTTCATCGAGATCATGCAGAAAATCGCTGAGGAAGCTCACACCCAGCCCGAGTTGCTCAAGACCGCCCCGCATATCACCCCGGTCGGTCGTCTGGACGAGGTCAAAGCCGCCAAAGAGTTGGTGCTATGTTGTGGTGTAGATAGCCCGGATTAAGCCAAGTTTTGTCATAACGTTCCAAAAGATACCAGGGCTTCGACGGTTTGATGACCGTCAAAGCCCTGGTTGTTTTAAGCGAATCTAAAGTACAATACTGTCAATAAGCAGTAATCTCGTCTTTAGAGAATTACTGTTTGCGCCTCTGATGCTGCCTGGTTTCCGCATACGGATAAGTCACTCCTCGTACTGGCACGATTTGTTCTCTTCACCAGAACTGAGGAGCGTTGGGTTTGTGCAATTGGTCAGGCAGCCCAAGGAATCCTGACTCGTTAATTCGGGCTGTTCAAAATCGCGCGAATTGGTTCAATCGAGAAATCCATCCAAACCTGGATATTTGATGTCGCTGGCTTTGCAGCAAATAGTTCAAAAGTAGAGTAAACGAGATGTTTTTATCGCCCGATCCTGAAATCCAACTCACTACACCCGAGCCGAGCGTGGAGTTGCATCTGCCGGAAGGCCAAGTGTTGAAAGGGCCGCGCAACGCGCCGGTGGGTCGTTTTTTGAGCATCCTGCCCAACGCACAGGAGCCGCCTGTTGTGGGAGCAATCGTCAATGGCGAGCTGCGCGAGTTGACCTTTCCAATCAAGATCGACTCCTACGTCCGCCCGGTGACGATGAGTGAGTCAGATGGGATGTTGATCTATCGCCGCTCGTTGGTGTTCTTGCTAGAAACCGCCTTTGAGGAATGTTTCCCAGACGCCGAGTTGCGCGTTGACCATTCGGTTTCCTCAGGCGGATACTATTGCCAGGTCTTTGAACACACCCCACTCACGGAAGCCGAAATTGCCGCGCTGGAGGCGGAGATGGAAAGCCTGATGCAGGCTGACCTGCCCTTCACCCGTCAAGAAATTCCGCTGAAAGAGGCGATCGAGTATTTCCAAACCCAGGGCGAGATAGACAAAGTGCGCTTGCTGGATCACCGCACGAAAAATTATCTGACTATCTACCAGCTTAAGGAACATCGCGATTACCACCACGGCTATATGGTGCCCTCCACCGGTTACCTGCGCTGGTTCAAATTATCCCAGACCGGCAATGGTTTCACATTACGCTTTCCCCGCCGCCACGACCCGACCCGTTTATTGCCGTTGCCAGAATACCCAATCCTGCTCGATACTTTCCGCCAATACGGTGATTGGTTGGACCGCCTGGGTATCTCGAACGTCGGCGCTCTCAATGACGCCATCCAGGCTAAACGCGGCAATGAAGTGGTGCTGGTATCGGAAGCGCTGCATGAACAGTATGTCACCGAGATCGCCAGGCAGATTGCAAATCGTGCAGAGGATATTCGCGTGGTGCTGATTGCAGGACCTTCATCTTCTGGCAAGACCACTTTTTCCAAACGATTAGCTATTCAGTTGCTGGCGCGTGGGATTTCGCCATTTCCGCTGGCGATGGACAATTATTTTATTGATCGCGAGAAGACTCCTTTGAATGAAGAAGGGCAACCCGATTTTGAATCATTGGATGCGCTGGATCGTATCCGCTTGGATCGCGATCTACGCCACCTGATCGCTGGTGAATGCGTTCGGCTGCCCAAATACGATTTCTTGACTGGCTTAAGCGAAGAAGGCGAAGAGATTCATCTCCGCTCAGGCGAGATCGTAATCATGGAGGGGATCCATGGCCTGAACCCCGGACTATTTCCTCGTCTGCCCTCCAGCCAGACCTTCCGAATTTATGTCTCAGCGCTGACGCAACTGAACCTGGACCGCCACAATCGTATCTCGACCACCGATACACGGTTGATTCGCCGAATTGTGCGCGATGCGCGCGAGCGCGGTTATAGCGCCTATCAGACCATCCAACGATGGGAATCGGTCAGGCGCGGCGAGAAACGCTATATTCTCCCATACCAGGAAAATACGGATGTAATGTTCAATTCAGCTCTGGTTTACGAGCTTTCCGCGTTAAAACCATTTGCCGAACCATTGCTGCGCCAGGTGCAGTTTGGCAAGCCCGAATACATTGAATCCAAACGTCTACTCGCTTTGCTAGAATGGTTCCTACCGCTGGAAAGCGACCTGATCCCGGATAATTCGATCTTGCGCGAGTTTATCGGAAATTCAATTTTACACAATTTCACCCTCTGGCAAAATCAGAAACAATAATTGGTTACAAAGGCGCAAAAACAATGCTGAAGGCGGCTCGATTATGGATTCCATTTTTCCTGGCGGTTTTATTAACCCAGGCAATCTTTACAACAACTCCGGAGGCTCACAAAAGCCCTTCGCCGCCCGCTAGCCAGGCCCCGCTGATCCCAACCCCAAGCTCTACCACAGCTTCAGCGAATAAAATCTTGATCGTAAGGGCTTATTATAGCGATCCCAAGCTGGTGGACGAAATGGCAAGCTGGCTTGAACCGTGGGAAGTTCACGCGCGCCAGGGATACCTGGTTGTCGGGGTCAATCAAGTGGAATATGATCGTTTATTAAAAATGGGCTTTCGCCTTGAAATTGACCAACTATTGACTGACCAGGCAAACCAAACCATCCAACGCTTGCCCGAGCAAACCGCTGGCATTCCCGGCTTCCCTTGCTACCGAACAGTTGCGGAGACCTATGCCAGCGCGCAAGCGTTGACGCTCGCCTACTCCCAACTTGCAACCTGGATTGATGTCGGCGACTCGTGGGAAAAAACCGCTTCTGGCGGCAGCAACGGATCAGATTTAATGGTCTTGCGCCTGACCAACGCCAATCTATCGGGCAGCAAACCCCGTCTATTCATCACCGCTTCAATCCATGCCCGCGAATACGCTCCCGCCGAACTGGCGACCCGTTTCGCCGAATATCTGCTCAAAAACTACAACACGGATCCCGATATCACCTGGCTGCTCGATTATCATGAAATCCACCTGTTGCTGCAAGCCAATCCAGACGGACGGAAGCTGGCTGAAACGCGCGCAAACTATGACTATATCTGGTGGCGAAAGAACACCAACCAAAATTATTGCCAATATTATCAAAGCAGCCGGGGGGCTGATTTAAACCGGAACTTCGCCTTTCAATGGAGCGCTCCCGGCGGTGCAAGCCAGTTTGAGTGTGATGATACTTACAGAGGTATATTACCAGCCTCCGAACCAGAAACCCAGGCGATTCAGGCTTATGATCGCCTGCTTTTTCCAGACCAGCGCGGTACGCAAGCCAGCGACGCAGCGCCGATCACCGCCACCGGGGTCTTTATTGACCTGCACAGCTATGGCGACTTGATTCTTTGGCCATGGGGGTATACAGACAACCGCGCTCCCAACGACCTGCAGTTAGGCTGGCTGGGTCAAAAATTCGCCTACTTTAATCAATATGAGCCAGAACAATCCATCAATCTCTACCCTACCTCAGGAACCACAGACGATTATGCTTACGGCATTTTAGGCGCCGCGGCTTATACTTTTGAGGTGGGAGCAGATTCGATTGGATTTTTTCCATCCTGCAATTATTTTGAGAATACAATCCTACCCGACAACCTGCCTGCATTGCTTTATGCTGCCAAAGCTGCCCGCTTCCCATACCAGAGCGCGGCTGGGCCAGATGTCACAGACGTGCTTATCTTACCAAACATGGTTTTATCGGCAGGAGAATCTGTTCAACTCACTGCGCAGGCGGATGACGCCCGCTATTTCACCGGCGACGGGCTGGCCCAAGCGCCAGTCATTAATAATATCGCCGCTGTGGAATACTATATTGACGGACAACCCTGGCAGGCTAATACCAACCCAATATCCAATACGCTATCTGCGATGGATGGCAACTTCGACCATCCACATGAAGCCGTTCTTGCCACGATCGCTACCGACGCCCTGGAATCGGGCAGGCATACCCTCTACTTGCGCGCCCGGGATAGTGGAGGAAACTGGGGGCCTTTCAGCGCTGCATTTTTATACTTCTATCCACCTTCAATATTCTTACCAGCAATAACGAAATAACTGATGATCGCCTGGTGCTACCGTTGAGAATGACAACCGGTGTTCCCTACTGTACGATGCTGATTTTCATCCTATCCGGTATGCTCTTCGGGTGGCTTCCTATCAACCCGGCCAATATCCTCGCTCAAAGCGACCTGACCAGACTGCCACTGAAGGCCTGCTCCCCAGCAAAAAATCTGATTGTCTTACTGGGCGATGGGATGGGTGATAATCAACGGCTGGCTGCCAGGCAATATAGCGGCGACACCCCCACTTACCAAAGCTGGACCCAATACTGGGTCAGCACTTATCCAGCCGGCGGTAGCTATGACCCCAACCAGGCCTGGTCAAACTTCGATTACATCAAAACAGGTTGGACCGATAGCGCTGCCGCAGCTACTGCGCTGTTCACCGGTGTAAAGACCGATAACATCCGTATCAGTGTCTCTGAAGATGGGTCAACCCGCTTGACCAATGTGGCCGAAAAAGCGCATGACCAGGGTAAGGCTGTCGGCGCTGTGACGACTGTACAAATATCTCACGCAACGCCCGCAGCGTGGCTAGCGCACAACGACTCACGGAACAATGGTTTTGCCATCGCCGATGAAAGCCTGTGGGGAGATCCCAATACCACCGGAAATTTCCTGACCAGCATTTTTTACAGCGGCGCCCATGGTGATACGATACCACCGGTTGAGGTGATTATCGGGGCCGGGCATCCCAATTGGAATGGCGGCAACTACGTCAATTTCGCAATGCGAGATAAGCTGGCTTCTGAAAGCGGCTTGCCAGGCGCATTCACATTCGTAGAACGGTTGACCGGCTATGCAGATGGTGGCAATCGGTTGCTCGATGCGGCAGATAACCCGACGGTTTTACGCCTGGCAGGTTTATTCGGCGGTACAAGCGGCAATCTGGAGTATCGTTTAGCCGATGGTTCCGGCGCCAGCCCGGAAAACCCCACCCTGGCACAGATGGCGCAAGCCGCGTTAACCGTGCTCAACCGCGACAGCGATGGATTTGTACTGCTGATCGAAGGCGGCGCGATTGACAAAGCGGCTCACGATAATAAAATGAATGAGATGATTGGCGAAGTAGTGGGGTTTAACGAGGCGGTCCAGGCTGTAATTGATTGGATTGACGAACCCGATAACAACAGCGACTGGACGAACACCCTGGTGATCATCACCGCCGATCATGAGACTGGCTATCTGAGCCGGTCGCCAGGCGCCTACCCCAACCAACCGTTAGGCGATGTAAATGCTACAACTCTGGCAATGGAAAAGACTGTTTTAGGCGCAGGACGACGCGCCAGTTGGCAAGATCTCAATACCAATAACCTGATTGACCCACAAGAAACGGTTTATTGGAGTTGGAATAGCGGTGGACACACCAACAGCCTGATACCTTTATTCGCCAAAGGCGCTGGCGCCGAGCTTTTTTCGGGGAAAATCAATCCGGCGTATATTGACCCCGTGCGCAGGGCATTTCTGGATAATACGGATGTCTTCAACGTCCTAGAACGCGCCGGTCTCGGCGCTCCCTGCCCTGCCAGCTATGCGGTCTACCTGCCAACAATAATCCAGAAGCTGAAGTGAATCTCAATGCCGGTCCAGCGCGCGCACGACGAAAAACCAGACTGCCAGGCCTACCCATAAAACCAAAATAGCCGCCACAGGCCATAAACGACCCAGCTTACCCCAAACTGAGCTATTGCCTTTCGGTAAATACCCCCCGCCAACTGGCGCAGCCAGGTAGTTCAAACTATCTGTACTGGTCGCACGCAAGACTCCGACCGTCATCTGGGGAAAGGGTAAAAGAGTCGCCGTTGCGGTAAGCGGCTGACCTGGCGCGCCGATCGTGGAGGTTAATAAGCTTGTGGGCAACGCCAGCAGAGTCCCCACCAGGTCTGGCGTAGATGGGACTGTAGCAGTGGAAGTCGTCAGGCCCGCCGGCGATGCAGAGGCGGTCGGAGACGCAAGCGCCGATGCGGTGACTGTAGAAGATGGAGTGGGCGTCGAACTGAGAGTCACCGTCACAGTCTGTGTCACGCTCGGAGTGGCAGTGAGAGTCGGTGTGATCGTCGCTGACGGTGCTACAGTTTCATCTTGCCAGGCCGGGGCGGCCATGGCATCGAAATGCATATCCAAAGAGGAGATACCCTCCTCGCCGATTCTGGCATGCTTCATGCACAATAGAATCAGGATGAAGCACACCGACCATACAACCCATCTTGTCAAAGAGGTTTTGCGAAACGAGCGGTGGTAGCTGCCTGCCTGCATATTCATAGGCTAATTATACAACCTGCGCCGCGTGATATAATCCATTCACGCACTTTCATCAAGCCAATTGAAATGAGCTATGTTATCAAAAAAGACTCTCTTTTACATTGTTATTTTCTTGCTCATGCTGGCAATCGGGGTCATGGGAGTATATCAGTTTGCCAGTTCTGCTGTAGCGCCCACTCCCCCTGCACCGTTGGCTCAAACCTTACAAGAAGAAGATGTCCGCAAAGCCATCCAAAAAGCGCTGGATACACAACAACTTGAAGCGCTGGCTCTGCTCATTTATGATACCCAAATCGAACAAATTCACATCTCGACCCAGGGCGACTGGGCGACTGCCTGGCTGACGCCGCTTGACCCTGACACCGGTCAGGTTGTCCCGGTTGAGCCAGGCCTGGCGCTTGTCCGGCGAACCGGTGAAACCTGGCAGGCTTTCCTCCCATCTGACCCTCTCTGGGCGCTGGTGGTAGGCGAAATCCCAGACGAATTGATCTCACCCATCCAAAAGAGCGAATGGATGCAGGTCGCTGAGTTCAGACCCAATGCGGCCGTCAGCGCCCCGTTGCGCGGCTATTACCTGCCCTGGAATGGCGGGGATACCATGGTCCTGACACAGAGCGTGGGGCACGACCGTTACACACCCAGTGGCAGCGCTCATTTTGCGTTTGACTTTGCCAAGCCCGGCTATCCGAGCGGTATGTTTAATGTGTTGGCGGCCAAAGGCGGCACTGTTAAGCGCGTTGTGTGGACTAATCCAAACGGGAACGAGACCAACTCCAATTTCGTTGTTCTGGAAGATACCACAACCAGCCCCACCACCTACCAGCTCTACATGCATCTTGCCCAGAATAGCGTACCAGAAGCATTGCGTGTCGTTGGTACACCAGTCAGGCAAGGACAGTTAGTCGGGATTGCAGACGATACGGGTGTAAGCTCCGGCAACCACCTGCATTTCATGGTCCACACCACCGCTACATCTTACTGGGGAACAGCGGTTGACATCACTTTTTCAGACGTGACGATCAATGGTGGGCGTCCTCGCATTACCTCCGATAAAGCATATTGCAAATCCAGCGATGTATGCGATACCTTTCAATCCAGCTATGTCTCGGGCAATTTCATGACCCCCGACCATACACCCCCCAGTGGAGGCATCAGCAGCCCGCCACAGGGCAGCGTGATCGCCTCGGCAGTGTTGCCATTGGAAGGCTTTGCCGCCGATAGCGGCAGCGGAATCGGAAGCGCTCAATTCATTGCCAAATACGGCAGCGAGTGGAAAACGATTGGCGCCGCCTTTTCAACCACTTCATTTTCATTGAACTGGGATATGTGCGCCGATAAAGTACCGGACGGCCCGGTCAGCCTGGCTCTAGTCATAAAAGACAAGGCGCTCAACCAGGCAAGCGGCTTGCCCGGGTTGACTCATTTCACGAAAAATTATGATTGCCCTAGCCCGCCGTCCGCCTGTGTCCCTTCTGTTAGCCAGGTGGCGCTGTTTGCTGGAGCGGATTTCCAGGGTCAATGTGTCGTATTAGACGTTGGCAGCTATACCTCATCCGCTCAGTTCGCCAAGGTCGGGGACGATAATATCTCATCCATTCAGGTTGGTTCAAACGTCCAGGCGACTCTTTTTTCAAAAAGCAACCTGCAAGGCCGAGGCGAAACATTCTTTACTAATGAAAGCAACCTGGCGGATAATCTTATCGGTGCAGACGCGGCATCTTCACTCATCGTACAGGCTCGCGCCAGTTTGCCAGGGGCGCCAGTTTTAGTCTCGCCCGAAAACAACGCCAGCCTCCCTGCTGATGCGACGTTTAACCTGGCCTGGCAAAACACCTCCGGAGCGACACAATATCAGCTTCAAATCACTCAGGGTGGAGTTGAATTTCTCTTGACGCCCTGGAACTCGCAAACTTTCTGGCAAATGAATGGCATGGCTGCCGGCAGCTACTCCTGGCGGGTCAAAGCCCGAAACACAAACGGGGAAAGCGGTTGGAGCAGCGCCCGTACCCTGGCGACTATCGCTTCTAGTCAGAACGCGCCGGTCAGTCCCCTGGCAATCAGCGCGCCTTTCTCGGATGGGATGGAAAGCTCCATCCCCGGCTGGACAAAACTAAATTGGACGCTCACCGGCGAAGCCAACCATACCCCGGAAGGCGCATCGAGTTGGAAGTATGATGTCGGTAGTACGAGCGGATATGATAACGGCAAAGCCAACAGCGGCTATCTCACCTCTCCCGCTATCAGCCTGCCCCTAAACGAGAGCTATTACTTGCGGTTTTACTATCAATATGAGACGGAAGATGCAGAAACGAATTGGGATCAGCGCTGGATACAGATTTCTGTAGATGGAGGATCATTTGGCAACCTGCTTCAGTTGTCTGGCGATCCGCCTAATTTCTGGCTTCGTGCGCCGATTATCTCGCTGGCGCAATATGCTGGACGGACGATCCGTATCCGCTTCTATTTCACCACTTTGGATGAAATATCCAACCAGTTTAAAGGTTGGTATGTGGATGATTTTTCCATTACCACAGATCCTCCCCCGGCTTGCAGTGATATAGACAATACCTTCTTGCAAGCCACACCGATCAGCTATAATCAATCTGCTAACGGGGTCATCTGCCCTGGCGGCGATGAGGACTACTATAAATTCCAGGGAGTAGCCAACCAACAATTGGGCATCCACACGGAGGCGCAAGCGATTGGCTCTCCCCTCGATACCCAAATTTATTTGATTGACGCCGATGGACGCTCCGTGCTGGCGACCAACGACGACCAGGTAGCTTATACCCGTACAGACTCTTACTTGGGTTATCGTCTGAACCGGACCGGAACGTATTATATAAAAGTGAAAGCCTGGGATCACCCGAATACGGGCGATACCAACATGATCTACACCTTGCATTTGTACCAGGACATCCAAAAGCCGGCTGCCAGTTTCCTGCTTCCTCAAGAAGGCGATTCGATTAAAACCCTCCCGATCAACCTGCAAGTTGCCGCGCGGGATACCGGCAGTGGCGTCAGCCATGTCCAGTTCTTCTGGCATACGAACGATTGGCAGGGTTCAAGCTGGATTGCATTGGGGGAAGATTGGGATAGCAGCGATGGCTGGAATTATCCCTTCACACCGCCGGCTGGTACGGTATTGGATGGTATCGCAGTGTATGCTTTCGTTTACGATTGGTCAGGAAATTGGGTAGGCGCTGGTGCATGGAATTTAGGCCAGCCAATGATATACTTACCAGTAGTCATAAAAACCCGCTGAGACAATCGTCTGTGAAACTGATTATCCAGATACCCTGTTATAACGAATCCCAAACTCTACCGATCACCCTGAAAGACTTACCGCGCCAGCTAACCGGCGTGGATCAGGTTGAATATCTGGTGATTGATGACGGCAGCCAGGATCACACCGCCCAGGTCGCTACTGAGAACGGGGTACATCATGTTGTACGGCTAAACCCTCATCGCGGGCTGGCTGCTGGGTTCACTGCCGGGCTAGAAGCTTGCATCCGCTTGGGCGCCGATATCATCATCAACACCGACGCCGATAACCAGTACAATGCAGAAGATATGCAATTGCTCATCGCGCCGATCCTGAATGGAAAAGCTGAGATTGTGGTTGGAGATCGCGGCGTGGCCAGCCTTTCGGCGTTTTCACCCACCAAGCGCAGGTTACAGCGCCTGGGAAGTTGGGTCGTGGCCCGCGCCTCCGGATTACGCACGCCGGATGCCACCAGTGGTTTCCGCGCCATTAGCCGGGAAGCTGCCTTGCGCACCCTGGTGCTGAGTAAATATTCCTACACTTTAGAAACCCTGATCCAGGCCGGCCATCGAGGATTGGCGGTCGAGTACGTGCCAATCCGTACCAATCCACATACCCGCCCCTCACGTCTGATCCGCAATATCCCCCAATATCTGGCTTACTCTGGCACAACTATTGTCCGCGCTTATGCCATGTACCAGCCTTTGCGCGTATTTTCCATCCTGGCGCTACTACTGATCTCCGGTGGACTTGTTCTGGCTTTCCGCTTCCTGTATTTCTGGATTCTCGGCCAGGGCAATGGTCATATCCAATCGGTTATCCTCTCTGCCGTTTTACTGATCGTGGGTTTTCAAACCATGCTGATCGGTTTAGTCGCCGATCTGATCGGCTTCAACCGCACCATCCTGGAGGAATTGCTATACCGGATGAGACGGGACGATCTAACACACGAAAGAACACCCAACCCGGTTGTGGATGACACATAAGATGATCAGGAAACTCGGGGGCCTTCTCCTACTCAGCTTAATTTGGATTGTAACGGGTGGCTGCACGCGTTATATCAACCATGCTGCTCAAGATAAGCAAACTGATTTCATCCTGCTGAATAATCAGACCTCACTGGGACAGACTTTTACTGCCCGGTTTGATGGATTAGCCGGAATCAATCTGATTCTGAAATCAACTGATTCAACTCTGTCCTCAAATCCAGGCGAAATTATCCTCCATCTTCGCGCCAGCCCCCAATCCAGCCAGGATCTGCGGAGCGTCGCGCTTCCCATCCCACAAGTTGCTGCAAGCAGTAATTACCGCTTTTTTTTTCAGCCGCTGCCAGATTCCAATCAACGAGACTATTACCTTTCACTAGAGATGACCGGCCCTGGCGAAATTGCGATCGCAAAGGCCGAAAGCGCGACTTATCCAGATGGCGCTCTTTATAAAAACGGCCTTCCAGTTGACGGTCAATTTACATTTGGCCTGAAATACGATTCTGTCAGTTTATATCAAGGGCTGATAATCGAAATATCGGGATGGGTGATCTGGCTGCTTGTCAGTCTGTTTCTGTTTGTCCTTCCCGGTTGGGGGCTTTTAAGCCTGGCCTGGTCTGGTTGGCAAGAACTGGATTTTTGGGGGAAATTTAGCCTGGGAAGCGGCGCCAGCCTGGCAATCTATCCGGTTCTATTCCTGTTCACCGATCTGGTCGGTCTCCACCTGGGCGCGTTGTATGCCTGGTTGCCGCCAGCGCTGGGTTTAGGAGTAATAATTGGTCGCAACTATCAAGCGCTCATTCACAAGCTATCCCCTCGGATCAAGAAATACACACCGCTGGTCTTAATGCCTACCGATCATCCGCCCAATCTGGCAAGGGAGGAAGAGCCTGTCTTTCTGGCAGTGAAAATCGAAAAGATTGCAGCCGTATTGGCCTTTATCTCTTTGGTCGGAATAATTGTTTTCAGCCGATTGTGGATCATTCGCAGCCTGGACTTCCCGCTGTGGGGCGATTCCTACCAACACACGATGATTGCCCAATTACTGGTAGATAATCGTGGATTGTTTCAATCCTGGCTGCCTTACGCGGAATTAAGTACCTTCACTTACCATTTCGGTTTTCATACGCTTGCGGCTTGCTTTAATTGGATCAGCGGTATGCCAATGGAGAAAGCCATTCTGTGGGTTGGACAGATGATCAATATCCTGGCGATTATCAGCCTATATCCGTTAACCCATAAATTAGGTAAAAATCGGTGGAGCGGCGCCTTGATGCTGCTGATCGCCGGATTAATCTCGCCCATGCCGATGAGTTACGTAAATTGGGGACGCTATACTCAACTCGCTGGACAGGCGATCTTACCTGCGGCCGTCTTCTGTTTCTGGCAGTTGCTCCAGGCAGACCGGTTAGACCGCCGCAGCGTGGTCGCTTACTGGATTATTCTTGGCGGGTTGGCTTTAACGCATTACCGGGTACTGATTTTTATGTTGCTGTTCATGGCAGCATTCATTATCATAAACTGGAAATTTCAACCGCGCCGCCGGTTATTTCAGAGGTTATTCTGGATTAACATCGGAGGAGCGCTCCTTTTTCTGCCCTGGTTCATAGCCATTTTCCCCTATAACACCATCCATAAATTTATTGAACAACTGACTACTTTCCCTACCCAGGCGGCCAGCCTTCTAGACGAGTACAATAAATTGGGCAATCCGCTGGAAATCTTCCCCCTTCTGATCTGGCTTTTTGTACCAATTATCATCGCTTGGACGATTTGGAAAAGGGAGAAAAATTATGCAACGGTCATCGTGTGGTGGATTCTGATTTTCTTGATAGCCAACCCACAGCGGTTCGGCCTGCCCGGCGCCGGAATTATCAACAATTTCTCAATTGAAATTGGTTTTTACATTCCCTTCAGCATCCTGATCGGTGCAATACTGGCCCGCGCTTTCGGTGATTTAGAGACGCGTCTCCTTCAAGCCCCACAGCTTAAACCAGCTCTCAAGATGACACTGGTCATTTCTGGCGCGATCATCATCCTGGCCTGCCTGGCGGCTCTGACCAATTCATTGACCCGCCAACGTCTGGATGATATCAGACCCAAACAATATGCCTTGATGACGCGGCCAGACGCGCGGGCGATGTCCTGGATCAGACAAAACACAAATCCAGACGATCGCTTCTTGGTTAACTCATTTTTCGCGTATGGCGGAAGCCTGATTGCCGGCTCAGATGGCGGTTGGTGGCTGCCAGTGTTTGCGAAACGGTTAAATACTCAACCCCCGCTGAATTATGGCTCTGAAGAGGGTTTTGCTACCCAGTATATCGCTCAAACCAATAAGTTCATCGAGACTTTCGAACAAAAAAAATCGTCAGATCCCGATATCACAAATTGGCTTGTCTCGAATAAAATAAATTACATATACATCGGTCAACAACAAGGTCGCGTAAACTCTCCATGTGCTCTTGTGGAAATCAATTGGCTAAAGAACAACCCCCGCGTTCAACTGGTATATCGCCAGGATCATGTTTGGATCTTCCAAATCAATTACTAAAAATACAGGATTGTTTGTACAATGAATAATAGGTTTCCAATTATTTTATTTCTTCTCTGTCTCATTTTTGGTCTTAGTGCATGTTCTCATAAACTGGAAAGACCGGAACAACCCGAAAAGAATGGATATGTTTCCTTATCTAATCAGCATAGCATCGGGCAGACATTTACATCGTACTACAACGGGCTTACCGGGATAACTCTCTATATAGCAAAAATGAATGATGGAGATGGAGAAATCATCCTCCATTTACGTAATAGCCCCACCGATCCGGCTGATTTACGGGGAAGCCAGCTACAATTTCAGAAAATTACCAGCCCAGGCTTTTATTCTTTTCATTTCCCCGCTCTAGTCGAATCCACTCATAAAGATTATTATCTTTATTTAGAGGTGACAGGGGTTGGCTCTGTTGATATAGGAATGAGTTCAAGGGACAATTATCTAAATGGAGCCATTTATGAGAACAACCTGCCAGCCGATGGACAATTAACCTTTGACCTACTTTACGAAAGTATCCCCCTTTTTACAGGTCTGTTCAAGGAAGGTTTGGTATGGTTAGGCTGGTTGGTGATATCAATTTTTCTGTTCGTTATTCCAGGCTCGGTACTAATGAGTCTCGCCTGGCCAAATTTCACAAAATTATATTGGCCAGAGAAACTTGGTATCAGCATCGGAGTAAGTCTAGCCTTCTATCCTTTACTGATGCTTTTTGCCTTTCGGTTCCATATTAGAATAGGAGCGCTTTTTGCTTGGTTGCCGGCGGCTTTGGGCATTCTCATTCTTGTCTGGCAAAACCGAGAATCAATTCCCCATTTGTTATCACAATTTTCGAAGAAACGCAACTGTGACAGATCAACTTCTTCAAAAGCGCCTGTTCCATGGGCAGGTGCAAGTTTGCTGGCATTAATTGTGATAATTTTCTTTGTGCGGTTCTGGGCAATCCGCAGAATCGATGTACCGATGTGGGGGGATTCTGTCCAACACACAGTGATGACTCAGCTAATACTCGATAATAACGGCCTATTTACTAGTTGGGAGCCTTATGCGCAGTATCATAGCCTGTCTGTGCAATATGGATTTTCTGCTCACGCCGCTTTATTGGCTTGGTTGACTGGTCTCCCGTCCCACAGCGCCACTTTAATTACTGGACAAATTATTAATGGTTTGGCTATTCTCGCGCTCATCCCGTTGGCTTACCGGCTAAGTCTGCGAAATATCTGGGCTGCTGTTGCTACAATAATAGTCGCCGGGCTGTTTTCACCGATGCCTGCTTTTTATGTCAACTGGGGACGTTACCCGCAGTTAGCTGGCCAAGCAATTTTACCAGTTGCTATTTGGCTGACCTGTGAATTTCTTGAAAACGACAACTGGACGATTTCTCATTTTTTCCCCACAGACGGCGCTCGCGCTATAATTTCCAGGAACAATTCGAGCATCCCTTTGCTATATTGTTTGAAGGTTTTTTGGATGCCTGCCCTTATGGTAGGGGGAGCGATCACTGGAATGATTTTATGCTCCTATCGCATGATTTTCTTCTATGTATTTTTCTTCGCTGCCTGGGTAATCTATTTAGTATCATCTCAGAGAATCAAGAATAAACTGGAGTGGTTGGTTCTAATACGCAAAGTGTTGGTTATTGGAGCTATCAGTTTAGTACTGGCGCTACCTTGGCTCATTAGAAGTACTGGGAGTTCACTCGGTAACTTGGCTCGAGATAATTTTAGCAGTATTCCATCACTAGTTTTTATACTAGATGAACTGAGAGGGTGGAGCCAGATACATTTTTATCTCTCATATAGTGTATTTATTTTAGTAGTCCTTGCTTGTCTATACAATATTGCCCACAAGAGAGAAGATATCTTAGCGCTTGTAGTATGGGTAGGCTTATTACAATTATATTTTCTGGGTCAACTATTCCGGTTACCAGGCGCTACATCGATACAAGTTTTTGCAATCTTAATCTTTTCCTACATACCTGCTTCATTGATCTCAGGTTGGTTCATTGTCGAAATAGCCAAGAAGCTCTGGTTCCATAAATCCATTTTCGGACGCGTCATGCTTGTTGTTTGTTCGATTGGCTTTATATTGTATGGGATAAATAAAACAAGATTAATATCTAAGCCCGACAATTTTAATCTAATTACTCGACCAGATCTTCGCGCGATGGCTTGGATTGTCCAAGAAACCCCTGCAGACGCTAAATTCTTAGTAAGTTCATACCGTTATCATACCATTACTTCAGTTGGTGGAGATGCAGGCTGGTGGATACCCCTATTTACAAGGAGGCAAAATACGATGCCGCCCCAATACGCCCTTGTATTTGAAGTTCCCGATCCTCCCAACCTGACGAATAAACTCAATAATCTTGTTTTCGCGCTAGAAAAATTCTCTCCTGCTTCTCGGGAAGGTTTACAACTCCTTTGTAAACATAAAATCACGCACATATATATCGGTCAAAAACAGATCTATATAGGAGCCGAAGCAAGAAGACTGTATTCGGCTGAGGATTTGCTGAGCAGCCCGGCTTTTCAATTGGTTTATCATCAAGACCGGGTTTATATCTTCGCTCTAAAAAGAGATATATGTCAACGTTAAAATGAACTCTTTTAAGATTCCGCTGCCGGGTTCCCGAACACTCTTTCTGCTATAAACAAAGCGATAATTATGACCAATGCTCCCAATGTTGTTATGCAACCGAGTTTAAACCATAATGGTTGGTAAATAAACTGGATAGTATGCTCACCAGGAGATACATAGACCGCTCTAAAGGCATAAT
>Ga0172371_10003451_pt1 | contig 24452 bp, 24 predicted proteins | sample Lak12m_FD_114543 | JGI IMG/M metagenome (GOLD analysis project Ga0172371, IMG submission 114543) | Freshwater microbial communities from Kabuno Bay, South-Kivu, Congo - kab_022012_12m | ecosystem: Environmental > Aquatic > Freshwater > Lake | place: Democratic Republic of the Congo: South-Kivu... | reverse complement strand
TTCCGCCATCCATAGCAACAAGAGATTCGTAAAAATTATAGTGCTCAAAACTAAACCCTCGCCTTGGATCACCATAATCATATTTCGTTCCAATATAAAGAATTTTCATTTTACTAATAGCCTAGCGACAATTAACTTTATGGTATATTCCAAGTATTTTTTAATAAGCTGGAATTTCCATTGTTGCATCAACACATGTCTCAAAAGGTCTCCATACACAGTCCTGAGCCCCCGATATGTTTTTACCACATTACGCGATATTTGAGCTCCGTGCACCCGATATCGCACAAGGATGCTATCCGAAAAATCAAATCCATATCGAGCTGCGACCCTAAGCCATAGATGATAATCCTCAACCGCAAAAAAATGCGTATCCTCGTTAAATCCCCCAACTTCTACAAAAACGCTTTTCCGAATCACTACTGATGAAGTAGGAATAAAATTTCCATTAATAAGCATCTTCGCCACATCACCACGAAAAGGGTTTCCGGCTTCAAAACAACTTTTATATTTCGTAGCCGCCCCAAAAAACTCCATATCCGAATAAACCAAAGCAATATGTTCGTTCTGAAATAATCGCATCTGACGTTTTAATTTCTCAGGGAGCCAGATATCGTCTGCATCTAATAATGCAATAAACTCCCCTTTTGATCTTGCTATACCTAGGTTTCGTGCAGCAGCAGGTCCTCCATTTTTTTTATGTACATATACGATCTTTCCCTGCTGAATATACTCCCTAAGAACGTGGGTCGTATTATCGGTGGATCCATCATCTACAACAATTATCTCACACACTGGATACGTTTGGTCTAAAGCAGAATCAATAGCCTCTACTAAAAAAGAAGAACTATTATAAGCAGGTATAACGACAGAAACTAAGCCTTTTTGAATTCGTCCACTCATGCTTCTAGAGTTTCATTTTCTTTTAAAAATGCTTCACGAGAACAATGATTACTCAGCACATTCAAGTACCTCTGAATTCCGTATTAAAATAGTACGGTTAGTCGTATAAGAAATACCTTTATTGGGTTGTGACTCAAACCCTAAATACACACAAGAAATACCCCTTCGCCTCACTTCAGCGATCGCTGGCTGCAAATCAGAATCAGAACTTCCGAGTATAATAGTACCCACCTCTTTATCACATGCCATACTCATCATATCAACAGCTATTTTTACATCCACACCCTTTTCTTTAAACACTAAAATCTTTTCACTGTTATGTCTACTTTCCAACTGACCACGTACCCGACCAGAAAGCGTCACTTCAAAACCCTGGCCTTCAAGACGAGTCTTCAATAAGCGCTGTTCAGAAATAAGCACCTTCGATTTTTCCTGTGTACTTGGATGCTCTTTTATGCGCGCAGAATAAAAAATCCTTTCATCGATGAATATACCCGATAAAACCCTGTCAAAAAGATCCTTAAATCGATAGGTATGCCACAGTGGCTTTTTCCTCCTATTTTCAATAAAAACTAACTCAGCCTTTCTTTTAAAATTCTCTCCATCTATAAGTAAAACCGTTTTCATAATTGGAATTATATCCCAACAGTAAAGAAAACCCCAGCGGACCTTGCGGCTGGCTGGGGCGTTTATATCGGTATAATACACCAGCAACCAAACATGGTCAAGGGGAAGACTAAGCTTTTTTGAATTCGTCCATCCATACCTCTAATATCTCTTCTTCTTTACCGAGGAGAGACATACCAAGAATTTCACGCGCGACCCTCTCTTCATCTACGGTCTGGCTTCCTTTGTATGCCTTCACCACAATGTTGTGTAGAGAATCCACCTTGTTCGGCACTATCTTTTTCGCAATCTTAGAAAATCTATCAGGAAGATGCTTGCTGGTATGCACCGTCTGAACACTACAAACAATATTCTCAAATCCAAACTTTCCTAGTATAAATCGAAACTTCTCCTCCCCATAGAAATCTTTATGTAACGCCCATCCCGACTCCTGTGAACCAAACAAGTGACGCGCAATTTGAAATTTCTCCCTCAAACTTCCACGAACAAACGCCTTGATTGCACTTTCAAAGTCTGGCGTCTCCACAAAAAGGAGCCCCCTTGGTTTTAACCACTTCCGCCATTGCAACAAAAGTTTAAGCGCCTCGGGACGTGAGAAATGTTCTAAAAGATGATGCGTACGAATCTCATCTACCGAGCTATCCGCATATTCAAGCTCGCGAATATCTTTATACACATCCGCCCTAGAATGCATCACCGTCTGTCCATCCGGAGGCAAATCAACATTTACATATCCCTCAAGGTAATTCATCCCGCACCCCAAATGTAATTTAATTGGTTCGTCTTGCATATTTGATCTATTTTAAAATATCAGATTTTAATTTTTTTGCTTCTTCTCTAAAAAACGACCTCCATTCATCCGTAGAAATGACATCGATCATCCGCGGCAAATCTTCAGCTTGTTCTGATTTCAAAAATTGTGTACCTAACTGCAAGGAATCAATATGCCAGTCAAATTTTATTCTAGCTTTTTTGATAAGATCAGAGATTATCCATCCAGTATGCTTACAAATAACATAAAGATCGATATAGTCGCGGGCAGTTGAGCGCTGATAAATCGTAAACAATTTATTTACTGCAATATCAATAAGACTATCGATCATAACACCATCCAAAATCTTGCCATGCTCAATACGAGGAAAAGGATAATATGTAAACTCCATCTTCAATACTTCGTCAGAAAATCGGAGAAAAAAAAGATTTCGATTCAGTGATTGTTGAAAATCTATCGACACTATACCAAGGCTGGTCTTTGCCGTCGAAAGAAATAACGTAATACCCCGCACGTCAAATTCCGTTTCGGAAAAAAAATCAAGATCCTCAGAATAACGATGAAAAAGATAACAACCAGCAAGCGCAGTACCACCACTCAAATAAAAAGAGGAGGCGATGTTTTTCTCTGCCCCCACTTTCTTCAAGAAACCTAATTGTCGCTCAGTGAGTATGTGCTTCTCCATACACTAACATGTCGAGATAACGTTTACGCCAAGGATCATCGATAGAAACCTTATCAGAATATTTTTTGTAATCTAAGATACTAATGCGTCCGTCGCCCAATCCAAAATTCACCATCTGCGAAAGTCTCCACATCTCGTATGCTTCAGGATTCCTCTCTAATTGTTCCTCATCAACTGACCAGTTATTCATACGTGTAGTATACCAAAAAATGAACAAAAAGTAAATAATTTTTCACACCCTAAATGTAGTTTAATTGATTCGTCTTGCATACTCTATTTATGAAAAATACTTCCTATTACAATTTACGTATGATCTGAAGAAATAAACTTTCTTTTATTTATTTGTTCTAATAATTCAAGCGTTGCCTTAACAGATAAATTCTGAGTATTCTTCAATATCAATTTATCCCCATATTCTCTTAATAATGGCGTTAAAAATTCATCACCCCATGAGGGGGAAAATGTTATTACTCCACTAAAATCAACTTCCATGGTTTCATCACTAGATATATTACTAAGTAAGGGCTTAATGGCTGCAAAAGCCTCTCGTCCCATTTGACGAGATATCAACGTTGTCCCAAATTTTTCTAATAAAATTGTCATATGGTATAAATTGCCTAAAAACTAATAAATGCCAAACATCCACGGTAATAATGAGCAGCGGTCCTTATGTGCAAATCCGAACTATCTCTTTTTAAATCTAATTGAGCATTACCCGATTGAAAATGAAGACCAATTAAGTTATTTACCACCACGCTTCTTACAAATTTCAATCCATTTCCCCGTTCTTCTGGCTCTCTCCCTGAAATAATTTCTGTGAAAGCGACCTCAAGGGCTTTTTTATCATCCACTAAATTGGGCCTCACCCTTTTTAGAGTTTGCAATATGCCCTGACCTCGATCCGCCAAAATCACCTGTCTTTTATTCAAATCGTATCCAAAAAATACACCAGGGATATCGGGCCACTGCCCCAAGTTATGATCAAAAGAATTATTGCCAATTTCTCCCGCTACCGCAACCACAAGAGGTGTTATGGTTATTATTTCCTCATTATTTGTGTTAAGAAGCTCGCTTTGCATCTTTTGTAATCGTGCTTGAAATAATGCACTGGTATCACAGTAATAGGTAGGAGGAATTTCTGTACCCGAGGAGATCCAATCGGTCGCAAGTGTAAGCAAATTACTCAAATAAACCTCGATAGTTTTCCTGAAATAACGACGATTGCCCCCTGGTTTATCACGCAAAGAGGGAAAACGACCACTATCGTCCCAACGCCTTAGAGTACCCACAGAAACACCCATCATTTCTGCCGCCTCTGTGATTGATATTAAATCATTATCTTCCATAAAAATCTCTTAGGGAGAGTTTAACATGTAAACAAAATCTATGCAAGTACGATACAAATCTACTCAAATTTTATAAAATCTACTCATTTTTTAAACAAACCTACCCAATTTTATTTATGAGCACGAGAGAGAACAATGCATCCATACTCGATTACACAAAACCAATCCACATTCACATATCCCGGAAGATAATTCATCCCACACCCCAAATGTAATCTAATTTTTTCCTGTTCCATACAATTAAACTTCTTCTGAATTTTTAATCTTTTGCTCCTTTAAAAGTTTTTCATTAATTCCATCAACTAATTTGTGGAGTTTAAGATCAACCTTCTTCGTCTTTGCAAATTGAATAAAAGCTTTCATGTCTTTTGGAAAACATTTTCCTCCATACCCTCGATATCCTCGATGAGCAACATCCATGTGGCTCTTCCCAATCCTTGGGTCAGCGGCTACACACTCTTTTATATTATCGTAATTAATATGAAGCGACTTGCAAAGATCGTATATCTGATTAGCAAAAATAACTTTTGTCGCAAGAAAGGTATTGTTGGTATATTTTACCATCTCAGCCTCTGTAGAGGATATTATCGACACAAAAGGAGCTTTGGGTAAAAAAGAAAGAATCTTCTCTGAGAGATTTTTGCTTTTTTCTGTATATCCAACAATCTGGCGATCAGGATGAACCATGTTCTCATATGCTGTTGCTTCTACAAGAAATTCTGGATTAAAGAGAAAACTATGTTGGGGATATTTTTTCTGAAAACTTTCAGTAGTTCCAGGGATTACTGTAGATTTAATAACTACAATTTTTTCTCCACACAAACTCCTTATCGCTTCACTGACATGTGTAAGTAGAAAACCCTTTTTTCTATCATATGGAGTAGGCACACAAATAAAAACAACATCAGCTTTATTCACTTCTTCAACCGATCCTAACTTCTTATATTTATCATACACATAAAGAGGGACATGCAATTCATCAAAAAAACGTTTCAATGCTCCTCCAACCATACCCACACCCATGATACCAATTTTCTCGGTGTTTTTTTTCATATTTTTATTTTTTAGTTTCGCCACATATGCATTAAGAAATTTTTTATTTTCCGATTAAATACTGAAAAACGGGAAGGTAAATAAAAAGTATTAATGTAAGAAAAAAGGAGGGGGGAGAAAAAACCTCCTCCGTGCATTTTATTTATGAGCAGCATCTCACCCACAATCGCCTTTTGGTTTTCCTGTGAACTTTTCTGACCCTCATGAATAGCAAAGTTGGAAAAAACCCTATCAACATATTTAGCATCTCCATGTTTCAAGACCTTTAAATTCATATCATGCTCCATCATATATTTAAAGTTTCCTATACCTCCTTCATCTATAAGGCCCCTCCTTCTAAAAAATGTACTCGGTTGTGGTGTCATATTCCCATAGTTTAATAACAAGCCCCTATCCAAAGAATGTGGTGGCTCATTAATAACTTCCTCTTTAGCAGAAACAAGACGACACTTTCCATATACCAATGCAACAGTATTATCTTTAAATGCATCCGCCACAACATTAAATATGTTTAGTTCATACCAATCATCAGAATTGAGGTAAGCAAATATCTCTCCGTGAACCATATAGAGCCCTTTATTAATAGCATCCCATTGTCCCCTGTCTTTTTCAGAAATCCAACGGATCTTGTTACCGTATCCCTTTAGAATCTCAACCGTTTCATCGGTAGACCCCCCATCTACCACAACTACTTCCTTGTCTAGATAATCTTGCAATAAAACACTATCAATAGCGCGTTTGATATATTTCCCGTAGTTATAATTAGGAATAACAATCGAAATTTTCATACTAATTCTTGATATAACATTATGTAATTCTTGACCATCTCTTTTAGGCTAAAATTTTTCATAATTTTTTCTCGCGCTTTTTCACTCGCATTATGTGCTAGTTCATCATTTTTTAAAAATAATGACACCCCAAATACAAGATCCTTAGCATCACGTTTCTTCGCAATGTAGCCATTTATAGTATGATCTATGATTTCAGGTACCCCACCCGTACTGAATGCGACCACAGGGGTTCCACATGCCATAGCCTCGAGAACTACGAGAGGTAAATTTTCTGCGAAAGATGGAAACAGAAGAAGATCAGATGCCGCATAGTATAATGCCATATCAGATTCAGTAGAAACATAATGAGATCCCTCCCCCAGATCAATATATGCAATATCTTTCTCTCCCAAAAAATCCTTCACACCCTGAAATATCTCTCCACCCTTGCTCTTATTGTCCGTCCCGCCATTTGCCACAAAAAGCACTATTTTTTTGTCTTGCGGTAAATTCAATCGAGCCCTAGCCCCTTTTTTATCTGTGGGAACAAAAATATCTGTATCGATACCATTCCGAATTATTTCAATTCGCTTCATTGGATAGTATTTCACAACCTTACTGCGTAACCAGTCTGACGGCGTAACGAAAACAACGTTCGCTGCAATAATACTGCTTTGCTTTAGAGAATAATAACGTCTCGATTCATGAGTAAAAATTCCTTCATACTCTGGAACATCGCCATGTTCTTCCACGATCCACGGGTCGTGAAGTGTCCAAACCACAGGCTTTTTTGCTGCAAGCACTGGTAATGCATTTACATTAAAGTATCCTCCATGAATATTATGAAGATGTATGATATCTGCTGTCTTGAAAAAAATATCACTAGTGATATTTCGGTACGTAGAATATCGTAACCCATGCAAACGGAATATTTTATTGATTCCACGGTCAAAGAAACCATATTCCAATCGTTGCACCTTGTCACTCTCCTCCTCCTTTTCTCCCACCCTCATACGCGTAACATGGCCCAATTCTTCAAGCTCGTGCATAAGACGAGTGGCAACCTTAGCCGCCCCCCCGCGTTTATCTACCGTATTTATTCCTAAGATCTTCATATATAAAACGCGTGTTCCATCTTCTTGCTAAACGTTGATATATCCCAATCCCGAACCAAACGACGGGGAAATGCATATGGACTCGACCTTAACATTACGTTTCCCTGTATATTTGCACAAGCGAGTTCAAACCCAGCTTGTTTCACAAACTCTATTGTTTTTGCATCAAAATCTTCCTCTGAGCCAAAAGGATATGCAAAAGAAGTAACCGACTTCTTAATATGTCCCTCCAAAACTTCCTTGCTTCTCATAATTTCCTCTCGCTGCCGATCAAGATGCTCAAGCGCGAGATGGGGATGAGTCATGGTGTGTGCGCCAATCTCAATGACAGAACTTTGCGCCAATTTTTGAAGTTCATCCATAGTACATGCTCTCCCCCGATCAATTAATTGCGTACCCTTATCCCAAAAAAAGGACTCCGAGGCCCCTATTTTACCTGCCACCACAAAAATTGTTGCAGGAACGTTATATTCTTCAAGAATGGGAAGCGCATGCACAAAATTATCTGCATAGCCATCATCAAACGTAATTGCTACCCGATTTCGTAACACACCTTTTAAAAAATCAGTATGTAATGTTTGGAGTGATACAACCTCGTAATTATTTTTGAGGTATTTAATGTGCTCTCTAAAATGCCTTGGAGTTACACTAAGTTGATGTGGATCATCTGTTACGCGAGCAACACGATGATACAACAAAATAACAGCCCGCCCCCTCAAGCGTTCATATCTGCTATACATTTTTTTAAAAAATGTTTTTGGCATAATTCCTACTTGACCGCTCTTACTGTAATCACCACAGGAAAATTTGGATCGTGATAAGCTAGTTTCTTCTTTTTGGACACATCCTCCTGGGCCATCCCAACCCAAAATCCAAGACCGGACAATACATTTCCCCACGCCCTAACCTCAAGATTGTCTTGATGAAAATACTTGGAAAACACGTATGTAGCAGAAGCTTTTGTAAAACGCCAAAAATCTCCTTCCACCCCTGCAACACAGTCAATGCGACTTATTGATGGAAGCGAAACCAATAATACCCCCCCCCGGTTTTAATATACGAAAGCACTCTTTTATTGCAGCTTCATACTCATCGATAAATTGAAGAACTTGGGTCAATATCACACAATCATATTGATTATCAGCAGTATCGTCTAAATGACGCAAGTCTCCATATACAGTTGCATTTTTATTGTTTCGATCAATGTCGAGTATATCGCTCTTTATAACCTTACCCGCACCATATCGCATAGTATAGTCATTCCCCAATACCTCTAAACATTTACCTTTTATATCTTTCTCGTGCCGCCCCAAAAAATTTTCAATATAATAACGATCTATAGCCTCCCCGCGATCAAGGCCATAAACAACGCTAAAAGGGCTTGTTTTCATAAATAAAAAGTAAGAAAAACAGGGTTGTAATAACCTCTTTAAAAAATTTTTAACATAAACAGGGATTAAACCTTTTATCATAAAAATCTATCGAAATGCAAAAATATTGAGTTGCATGTCCATATCAGTATCGAGCCCTTGTTCACAAAACGGTTGTGGCAAAAAAGCACCCACGCTTTGAATGTGATATCGAAAACCAGATTCTGACATGATCTTCAAAATTTTATCCAATGTTTGCGATCGTCTCGAAAAAGAATGATATTCAACAAATAACTTACTCACATTTTTGAGCAAATCTTTACAATCCTCCAACACATCTGTCTCAGCACCCTCGATATCTATTTTTAAAAAATCAACCGGTCTCTCCAAAAATGTTCTCAAACCCACAGTTTCAATCTCAATAATATTTTCTTTATCTGAATCAAGGGCTATGCGCCCCCCATCAGCACCTTCCGCATAAAACCGTAAAACACCTTCCTTATTCCAAATACCTTTTTTGACGAGCTTCACGTTTGAAAAATTAAAAGCTTTAATATTATATTCCAACACATCAAAAACATCCCCGTCAGGCTCGAAAGCAATAATTTCCGCATTTGGATATAGTTTCTTGAAATAGATCACACTTAATCCGATATTAGCTCCGCAATCAATAATATAGGGAACCGATGACTGCGTAACGAATTTGTAAATTTCGTTCTCAAAAAGTTCACGATATGTTGACAAAAACGATACAGAGTCGACAATTTGTATCTCCCGTTTTAAAAAATAAACCCCTGTAAAAGAATACCGTGGAAAATCTTCTAACCAACTGTAATCTCCATAAAAACGCGATAAACCAACTCTTTTAAGTAACGACTGGAAATTAGATTTTAGGGAACGGTTCCAAATATTCATAAATAGAGAGTTTAGTTTCATATATCCTGCTCTTTAGTTAAAACGTCTACGTATGCCGTTACGGGCATGCGATATCTTTTTTCGACCGACTTCTTTTCCTTTTCATGTCTTTGCAATAATTGAAGATATGAATTGCCATATCCGAACAATGACATATACACATGTAGTAAAAACTTACCGTGTCGCAATATATCTAAAAAATCATTAGCAGGAATATTCTTATTCTCCTTTACAGATAACTTGTCTATACTCTGAACAAATCGAAGAGATGCCCGCCCATCCATAAGATAGTTAAAGTTCTCCAAGAAGGTGGCCCTACTATTTACAACTGGATAACTATTAATAACAGCAAGCAACTCTTCAAAATTACCCACAACGACCTCATGTTTCATATGATATTTTAATTTTTCAAAATCACCCAAGAAGTCTGGTCGTATAGCTACTGTCTTTTTGTTTTGCATCCATGCTTCTATGGCAACAGTACTCTCGGTGTGAAACACATAATCAGAAACAACAAGAAGTGGTGTAACATATTCATCTTTTATAATAACCACATTCCCATTGTTGCCAAAAATAGATTCCAAAAAATTGGACTTGTCCCACGGATGTTTCTTAACAAGAAAGACCGAGTCGGGTTCATGTTTCGCAATATGCAAAAGAAATCTTTGTAAAATAGGGACGAGTGTTCGTTTCATCTGCATTTCATCGTCAAACTTTTTCTGAACATCTACATATTTTCTGTCTTCAAGATCTACCTGTGCAGCACTCCCATCATAAATAAAGTCAGAAACAAACAAATACACCTTTCCTCTACTTTTTATACGATAACACTCGCGAATATCATTAACTTCAACATCCCTTAACTCGGGAACAATATTAAAATCCATACGAGGCATACCCATTAATTTATATTTTTCCTTATGGATTATTTTTTTCTCCTTCCTAATTACGCCCTCCAATATATCCCCAGGTAATATCTGTAAATCTATCTTACTATCATTGAACTCAATCTGGTTAAAAAGAAAAAAGTTTAACAACTTATCGTTTACCTCAACTACCTCGGTCGTTGATAAGCACAAATTAATACTATGATTATGACAGAATAAACCTATTCTACTTGTAGAATATTCCGATACTTGCCCCATAACCACACAATCGGGTTGAAATCTTTTTATCTCATAAATACCGTCTTTCCATAGAGGTCGCACGATACAAATATGACCATACTTTTCCAAGATTGCTTTCAAAAGAAAGCTCGATCTAAAATCTCTGACAAAATTGTCATAAAATACAAGAATCTTCATAAAAAATTAACAATAGTAAAACAATGCTTTATCCAAAAATATTTTCCTGTAAATATAAATTCAGGCTTTTATTAAAAAATATTTATTATACTGATCGTCTCTTTGAATTTTGTACTTTGTTCCTTGAAAGTACTCATCGATAGCCTTTTTGGCACCAGGCCAATTATGTTCTTCGCCTATGTACTCATCAAACAAAACAACACCACCCTTCACAACTTTTGGGAACAAATGTTCAAGACATTCCTTGTAAGATCGATACAAATCTACATCTAAATGAAGCAGGGCTATACTTGAAATTTTATCTTTATATTTTGGTAAAGTCTCCGCGAAAAATCCATCTATCAAATAGATCTGAGATTCAAGAAATTGAGGATCAATCTCACATTTGAAAAGCACCTCACGGGCCTCCTCTATAGTCAAATAATTCCACTCTCCTTTTTTAGGATTCCTTGGACTAATATCTTCGGCTGTTGGCTGTGGAAACCCTCGGAACGAATCAAACCCAAAAAGTTTTCTTATTCCGCCTCTCTCCTGCTCGACCAACAAAGCCAGTATTTGAAATGTCCCTGCCATCCCCACACCACACTCCACAATATCTCCCTTAACATCGCTTATCTTATCAAACATCCTTTTTAAATAAAAAAATCTTGCGATACTATTACTATTAACTTTGAGTAAAAAATCATCAGTCTTTGACTTCCGACGTATATCAAAACCCAGTCTTGAAAAAATAGATATAATGTTTTTTTTAAGAAAATTTACATTCATATTGCCACATAAATAAAGAAAAAAATTAATTTTTCCGCAATTTCTTCATTATCGATAATTCAGAATCATACACCCTCTTTATTCCATCCCCAATAATAATAGGCAACCTGCGAATCTCTCTTACTAACAACTCCATGCCACGAGGCTCCAAACTTGCAGCCTGATCCGTTCCCCACATCGTTCTATCCAACGTAATATGCCTCTCTATAATACATGCTCCATACGACACGGCAATAACCGACGGCATAACACCCGTTTCATGTCCGCTGTATCCGATCACGCCCTCCTTGTATCGCTCCAGGAGCATAGGAATACATTTCAGATTTAACTCCTCATCTTTGGCTGGATATGAAGAATTGCAATGCAAAATAGCAAGATTATGTAAACCCAATAATTTTACGGCCTCATCAACCTGTCCTAGCGTGCTCATCCCAGTGCTTAATATAATCGGCCTGCTGGTATTTTTCAATTTTTGCAAAAATTCTTTATCGGTTAATAAAGCAGAGGCGACCTTGTAACAGGGCGGATTAAACTTTTCTAAAAAATCTATACTTGGGATGTCCCACGGAGATGCAAACCAAAGTATTCCTTTTTCCTTACAATACAAGTCAATCTCCTTGTACTGCCCCTCATTAAATTCCATTCTCTTTTTGTATTCGATATATGGCATAACTCCCCAAGGAGTTTCCCTCAGGATCTGCTTTTGATTCTCTGGTACACACAATTCAGGTTCCCTCTTTTGAAATTTTACAGCATCAAATCCATATTCAGCTGCCAAATCAATCAATTTCTTAGCAATCTCTATATCACCATTGTGGTTAATCCCAATCTCACCAATAATAAAGCAGGGCTGATCATATCCTATTTTTTTATTATCTATAATCATATTTAATTTGATTTTGTTAAAATATTAAAAATCTCTCTCATTGCACCATCTCCACCATTTTTTGAAAGAACATGATGCACTTTTTTTCTGACCTCTTCCGTGGAATCTTTTGGACACATACTTAAACCGCTCCTTTTTATACAGCCGGAATCATTTTCATCATTTCCCACATAAAGCACCTCGTTCCAATCAATTCCCCTTTTTCCCAACTCCTCCTCTAAAACATCTTCCTTATTAGATACGGCCGCGAGAACCTGGATACCCAATTTTTTACATCGTGTCAAAATTACATTGTTTGTCTCTTTTGAAATAACTAGAACCGGAATATCATTTGTCTTTCGAAATATATCTAACCCAAGACTGTCCTCCTTACTACACACGACCATCTCAACCCCATCTTGATTCGTATATACCTTGTTATCTGTCCAAACCCCATCAAAATCGGTGACAATAATTTTTATCTTTTCAAAGAGCATGCCCAATATTTTATTTTTCTTTTTTAAGAGAAATTTTTCGACAATATCCCAATCCTCCAACTCATCAATCTCTGTGAGTGTTTCTTCTGGCATAACAAAAACACCTATTTTCCCTCCTAAACGATTTGATTCTTCTTGTAAAATATCACGTGTTGTAATATAAAAAGCTCCATTTTCGACAATCGTACCAGAAAAATCTTGTCGCCGTGGTCGATTCTTATAATCATAGTTAACCGGACTTCCATCAAAATTCCAAAAAAAACGTTTCGATATAACCCCCGTAAAAAGAGAATCGTTGCCTGCCGCAAAAAACTGTTCCAACGCAAAGTCTAGATCGTCACTACTAGTGAGTGGTGACGTACCCTGAATGGTGACCAACGTATCAAAACTGATCTTTTTCGCAAAGTGTAACATAACTGATTCTGTGGTAGCACTATCCGAAGCCAACTCCACAGGACGATCTACAATTTTTATACCTAAACCAAAGGAGCTCACCACCTCTTTTATGATGAAATTGTCCGTGGACACATAAACATCATCTATATATTTCGATTTTTTTGCGGCAGCACAGACCCAATAGGCCAGTGGTCTCCCAGCAATAATTTTAATATTTTTTAGCGGTATAGACTTAGAGCCGCCCCTCAAAGGTATTAAAGCTACGATTTTCTTGTCTTTTATCATAAGATTAATTGAATTTTCTAAAGAAAAATTTAGGGCTGATATGTCTCCCATTTTCCATTCAAAAGAAGCAAACCATCCCGTCGACCCCAATCGATAAGAGCAAACTTACTTTCACCATTATCAATCACTATGGGAATACCAGAAACTCTATCAAAAGACTCGACCCCTGGAATACCGATATCAATCTCCAAAAAATAAGACCCTTTATTGAGAGATAGTAATTCGTCGCATGGAAAACGAAATATCGCGCAATAATGTCCAACGAATCGCTCTTGAAAAGCATTAACATATTCATCTGAATCCGCAGATATAAAAACAATATTTCCGAAAGAATCGGTACATCTAATAACAACACGAGTGCCAACCAGAGGAATATTAACATCGTATTGTATTTCAACACTAAATTGCTTAAACGATTTTAATACTGCTGACAAAGTGCCCTTTTCGTCTTTTATGAGAATTTTCCTAAATTTTGCTTTTTTTTGTTTATCTTCTGGATATCCAAAAATTGTTCCTCTCGCTTGTATACCATCCAAATATGCATGGGCCACATCTTCAATATTCCCACAAACTTTCATCTTCCCAACATCTAACAAAACACCCCTCTCACACAAGTTTTTGATTGCGCCCATATTATGACTTACAAAAAGAATTGTTCGGCCTTCTTTCTTTGTAATTTCCTCCATTTTTCCCAAACACTTCTTTTGGAATTCTGCATCACCTACCGCGAGTACCTCATCAACGATTAAGATATCTGGTTCAAGATGTGCGGCAACAGAGAACGCGAGACGAACGTACATACCACTCGAATAATGTTTAACGGGAGTATCCAAGAAACGCTCAATGCCTGCAAATTTAATAATTTCATCAAATTTCTTATCAATCTCTTTCTTTGTCATTCCAAGAATTACGCCATTCAGATAAATATTTTCCCGGCCCGTGAGTTCGGGATGAAAACCGGTACCCACCTCCAAAAGGCTTCCCACCCTTCCTTGCATGCGCACCTCCCCTTCTGTGGGGTACGTAATACGAGAAAGGATTTTTAAAAGCGTCGATTTCCCGGCACCATTTGCGCCGATAATACCAAGCACTTCACCGCGTTTTACTTCAAAGTTTACGTCCTTAAGCGCCCAAAATGGTTCATGGGTTTCCTTGTGGCCTCGAAGCCAGCGGATGGGTTTTTTAACAAGCCCTACCAAATCATCACGCAGTGAATGGTAAGGAAGCCGTTCATGGCCTATTGTGTATTTCTTACCAAGTCCGCTTACTTTTATAATTGATTCTGACATACAAATGATAATTCAAAACTCAAAAGGCAAAAGTCAAAATTGAAAGTTAAAAGTTAAAATTTTTTATTCTTTAGTTTTAACACGCCACTTCCCAACATATTACCTATCTCTACAGCCTCACTTAGTAGTTTTTCTACCGTTTTTTCATCGACTAGTTTCGTATCTCGTAACAAACACAACCAATATTTAGTTTCGTTTGCACTTTTGAGCGCAATTTCATAAAACTTTTTAAATTCTAATCGAGAACTCGATGCTCGTGCCTCAATGAGATTTGCTCCGATGGAAGTACCCGCTCTCATTAATTGGTCTCCAATAACCCACGCGCTTCGCTTTTGCGGTAACGTATCAATCACAGAAATGGTATCCAAGCTAAACTTATAACAACGTTCCTTGATATCACTTTTAAATTTTGAATTGTAATTTTGCATTTTGATTTTTGAATTTCCTAGATATTGGCTTTTTGAATTCATTGGATTATAGTATGAGCATCAATACGAAAAGGGATCCAAACGGCTAATTACCTAAGGAGCCCTTTTTATATTTTCTGGCATACAAATACACAAAGATTATCTTTCGGAAATTAGGTTCTTAATAATTTTTATCATTGTGTCTTTTTCTTTTGGACTACTCTCTGCAATAAGCAAGGCAAGCGCAACAAGTGCATTATCGTTTATCTTTCGTTCACCAGAACCCTTAAAAAGGTAATCGGACATGTCTAGATAATAGACGAATAAAAACACCGCAGATCTTTTGTTGCCATCAGAAAACGGATGATCCTTGATTGTAAAATACAGAAGATGGGACGCCTTATCTTCTATGGTCGGATACAATTCTTTTCCGCTGAAGGTTTGATACAGTCCTTTTATAATACCTTCGAACTCTCCGCCACGTTTTTGTGCGAATAAATGTCCCGCCTCCCTTTTTGCGACAAGATTGTTTCTCAGCTCGCCGATTATGTTCTCACAATCAGCATATTGCAGGACAAACTTTGCTTTTTTTCCTGCTTTATCAGAGAGCTTGCCTTCGTCATACTGCTCAAGCAAAGAAAAAGTTTTTGAATAGTCAGAAAGAATTTGAAAAATTTCCGATTCTTGTCCTTTCAACAAATCTTTCTTGGATTGCCTTTGTAAAAAAGATACGGCATCCTGCAATTCATGAAATTTATTTTCAGCTTCAATCAACCGTTTTTCATTTACAGCGTAACCGTCAACCAAATACTGTTTTAATATCTTTGTTGCCCATTTTCTAAAATGTATTGCCCGCGACGAATTTGTTCTATAACCAACGCTTAAAATAACATCCAAAGAATAAAAGGTTGTCGGTTTGTCAGAATTTGCAATATGCATTTTTTGCATATTGCTTTTTTCTTCTATTTCACCGTCTTTAAAGATATTTTTTATATGACGAGACACAACAGATTGATCGACGTTAAACAGAGAAACAATTTGCGCTTGTGTTGCCCAAACAGTTTCTTTGCGTATATCGCCACGCAATTCAATCGCACCCGAAGGAGCTTGATATATCACGAACTGCTCATTTTCTTTTTTCATATTCATGAGATTTGAATTTTACATTTTAAACGATGTCGGCAAAATACTGTTCGGTTTTATCAAAATATAAAAGCCCTAATAAGAATATAACGAGGCTTATGCCGAACGAAGCTCCTAGTAATTGCCAATTAATATTTCCCGTCCCCAGAAGACCCACTCGCATCGTATCGATGACACCGCTCATGGGATTAAAAAACCACAACCAACGATGCGTACCCAAAAGCGTGATGGGATAAATAACAGGGGTTACAAAGAGAAGAACTTGAATAAAAAAAGGAAGTGCGTAGCGTACATCACGATATTTTACATTCAGTGCAGCGAGCCATAATCCAAGCCCTGAAAACGTGAGAGCCGTGATAAAAAGGCATGGAACAATCAAAAGAATTCCTATAAAGGTAGGCGCGTAGTGGTAGTAGACCATAAGCCCTGCAAGTACAAATGAGGCAATAACGAAATCAAGAAGATACACCATCGTTGACGCGAGGGGAAGTAATACGCGTGGAAAATAAATTTTTTGGATGATGGATTGATTAGCGACAAGACTGTTACTCGCCCCTCCCAGAGAATTCGAAAAAAAGTTCCAAAACAAGAGTCCGGTAAATGCGAAAATAGGATAAGGAATGCCATTTGTTTGTATGCTAAGCACGGTTCCAAAAAAAACAGTAAACACTACCATCATGAGAAAGGGCTGAATAACCGCCCATAATGCACCGATGGCAGTCTGTTTATAGCGCACCTTTACATCGCGCCACGCGAGGTAATAAAAAAGCTCGCGATAGCGCCAAAGCTCTTTCCAATCAATGCGCAACGGTTTTACTGGTTTAATGATTGTCTCTGACATAATTCAAAACTCAAAAGGCAAAAGTCAAAATTGAAAGTTAAAAGTAAAAAGTGATTTCGTTTCATAACTTTTGGATTTTGAATTGTAATTTTGCATTTTGATTTTTAACTTTTTGGTTTACTTTTTACCAATCTTGAATTGCTGCTTTAGTCTTGTTTTTTACTCTTTGATATAAGCGTACTGCATCCTCTTCCATGCGAGGCGAAACAAGGCGCAGCAACTCTCTACCCAGAATCCGATATTGCCCCCCAATTTTGTTTGCACGGATAATCCCATGCTTTAAGAGACGTTTCATGGTACTTACGCTTATCTTCAGATAATCCTGCGCCTCTTGTGTAGTATAAACATTTTCCGGTTGAATTGGAGTCATACGTTAATGGTATCAAATGGTGCCAGAAGGTGTCAAAGCATTAGCAACAAAGAAACACCTTTCGGGGTGCTTCTTTGTTACAAGCCCTATCCTATCCTATCCTCCCCTATTATCGAGACGTCCCAAACACCTCTAAGAGCTTTGCCCTTGTCATAGGACCGACAAGGCCAAGAGAAGAAGGTGTTGTTGGGATTCCGTATTTCTCTTGGAAGCGGCCGACAGCTCTTTTTGTTGCTGGGCCAAAATATCCCGTTACCAATCCTTCTGGGTAAAGCTCTACGTTTTGTGCCAAGAGTTGCTGAAGTATTGTTACTTGGCTATTTTTACTTCCAAACTTGAGGGTAAGGGTAATGGAGACAGTGGTAGGAGCCACAGATTTAACTTCTGACGCGGGAGAAGGGGTTGTAGTGACCGTAGTGGTGACAGCTTGAGTTGAGGTGGCAGTTGCCACGACCGGTGTTACTGTCGTCGCACTTATAACCGCCACCGATGTGGGTGCAGAATAATACGATGCACCTCCACCACTAGGAGTTGTGATAACCGAGGAGGCTGAAGACTTTAGAGATTCATTACCAGAGGTGTCCGCCGCGGTGACTTTATAGTAGTACGCCGTCCCAGCCGAAACCGTAGTATCAGTAAAACTTGTACCCGTAACCTGCGTTGAATTCGCTTGCGTTGTAAAATTTCCACTCGAGTTTGTGTCTCGATAAATTGCATATTCTTGTAGGTCGGTGAGAGATGAGCTGTCACTGTTTGTGGTAGGGGCGGTCCATGACACGACAACTGAAGATCCACTAAGTACTGTCGAAACTGCTGTTGGCGCGCTTGGTGCGAGGCTATCGGTAGGAAGAATAGGTCCGAAAACGGTAAAGTGTTTTACGGAGGTCGACAGGTTAATGTGATCAACGTTGCTCAATGTACTATCGGGAGTTATTTGCGCATTATTCGCGTCGAGATAGGTAATGGTTGTAGCGATCGAAACCCAATCCCCGAGAGAAGCATCCCAATATCCCAATTTTAATTTATTCGCAGTACTCGTACTGGTGAGACCATATGCCGCGAAAGAAGAACTAGCAATATCGAAGCTAATTGTCACGTCATCATTAAGAGTAGTGATGGCGTTATTCGAGGAATCGTAAGCACGAACATCTTTCCCAAGCCCGAGAACTCTCGTTGATGCAGTATTTACCACACTCGCATCATTAGCTTTAATCTGGCCGAGACTACCTGATGAACCAAGAGCATTCGAAGGAATGGTGACCTGAAAATCTCCAGAACTGTTACGGAGAGTACCTCCCTGTGATGGGGTAATAGGTTGCACAGTAGGCGCCGCGAAAGCTTTCTTGGTTGTAAGGTTAATATTGATTCCAGTAACCGAGAGGCCACTCACAATTGCATCCGATGCATACGTAGCGCTTTCATAACCATCTGAGACCGCTGATATTGTCCAAACACCATTGGACACGGGCAATGAATACACACCGCCGGTATCTGCTATGACGACACTAGTTCCACCACCAAGAAGAGAACCCTTAACAAGCGCGTTCGGGGCAGGCGATCCTCCTATGGTAATAGTACCCGATAGTGTGAGCGATGTTTTATCAACAGTTAAGTTAACAGCGTTTACCGTTGTTGTCGCACCCCCCAACGTCACTGTGCCGCCTGAGAGCGTAAGAGATTTTGTGTTAGGAAGATAGCCCGGTGAATACGCCGCAATCTGATAAGAACCGTCCTGAAGGGCTACGGAATAAGTTCCACTAGCGTTTGTCTGCGCCCCGAAGTGAAATCCATTCGTAGGATCATTAATATCAACCCACGCATTTGCGACCAAGGTACTTGTGTTATCGGTGACCGTACCACTCAACGCGTTTGATGCCGGGTACGTTAAATTCATCGATATTGTGTTCGACGATCCCCCATCCAAAGTCAATCTTCCTGTTGAAGAGGCATACGTTGCGGTACCTCCTGTAAGGGCAAGAGAACTTTGCGAGAGGCTAAAACCCTGAGAACGAGCATCTATTGTGTAAATCGAACCATTAGGGACCTGAATAGTTCCTGTCGTGTTGTCATGTAAATTAAGAAAATTACTTACTCCAGTTGTAATATTCGTAAACTTGAGGAAAGCATCAAATGAAGAAGGCGCACCAACTACAGTAACATTAATAGTTCTTCCGGCTCTAACAACAAGATCTTTCCCTATCACATTTCCCGTTACACTAAAGGCGGCGCTTGCGGGAAGCTCTCCTAATCCAGGGGCAAAGCCACGAACTCGGTAGCTCGATCCCCCACCCGAAGGGATATTAGAATTAAACGAATACGTCCCATCACTTCCACTGATCACAGCGTTAGAATAAAAATTACCAGTTGGATCGGTACCCTCAATCATCACCGTTGCACCAGAAATGGCCGTTGGAGATCCACCAGTACAATCCGATCCGGTGTTAGTACAAACCGTACCGCTTACAGAGTAAAGAATTTCTGTCACCGAAGGTCGAAAGTCTGGAGTGGTTACGTCGAGACCTGATACAACCTCAACTATCTCTGGCTGTTGACCATAACCAGGGATAAAGGCAGACACACGCCACGTCCCATCACCAACATACAGAGTAAACGCACCTGACGAATCGGCCTGTGTCTCGGCATGTCCATTTGGACCAAAACATGTATTTCCATTTACACTTGAATCACAATATGCCCAAACCTGAGCACCCTGAACTGGGTTAGTCCCATCAGTAACCTTACCCGAGATCTTCCTTTCTGGCTTACTCAACTTAATCACTACAGAAGATGACGATGCAACGGAACCATTTATAAACAGATTACTATTCGCATCAACGATAACTGAAATTTCTTGACCCGAAGGAAACCCTGAAGCAAATGCACCAACCTTATACCCTCCTGATGCAACGTTTAATCGGAAACTTCCATCTGATGCGGTAGTGCCAAACGTACCAAAACCTCCTTGCGGTGAATATGCATTAACGTTTGCCCCCGCAACTACTCTACCAGAAGCATCTTGTACAAACCCATCGATGTGCTGACCGGCGGATACAAGATCAAAATTAATAGCAGATTGTGAAGCAACATTAGATGCGACATGGACCTGAACTGGTTGTGGCATAACATAATCAGGAGCCGGAGGAGGACCACCGAATGTCTTATTAATCTGTGGGCCAACACCAACCGCAAAGTCGCCATTCGATGGGTAATACAATGTAACCGTCGACGTTCCGTTTATGGTAGTAAATGGTACATCGACATATCCATTCGGGCCTCCGGCGAACACGGAAACCTTTTTACCAGAGGCAGTGGCATGGATACTTACCACCGTTGAGGCGAGACCGCTTCCCGCCGAAAGCGTAATAGCGGCACTTGTATTTCCAGCAACACTGATAGGAAGCGGGCTCGATCGTCCTACATAAGTTCCTCCTGTCAAAGCGATAATGGGATCGGTTGAAATACCATACATTCCACCTGGCAATGAGAATACTGCCGTCGCGGCACCACCAGAAAATGCGGTTGTAGAACTTGATATCGGCCCGGTCTGAGGAGAGAACAGGTACACATTCGCTGTTCCACCGGAAGCACCAACGGCAGTAAAGTTTACAGTAAGTGTATTACTGCCCGCAGAGGTGACAAAGAATGGTTTCGAAGTAAACGACTCAAGCGTTGTTGTCCCATCGAGAGTCCTCACATCAACGGTATATCCCGCGGAAGTATTTGGTATTGACGAATTACCTATTCGCGCAAGATCCAAATGTAAAAAGTCGTGTGCGTCAATTCCATTCAAGCTCGTTGCCACGCCACCCAGCGTCACAGTAACGGTGTGTGCGGTATCATTCCCTACGACACTTGCGATGGTGACCACCCCTGTTCCGGGACCATTAATATCATTATTCGCTGGGCTAAACGTATCGGCCGCAGCATTTGCTAAGGTAAATGAGCTTGGAAAACTTAATACTATTTTTCCGGAAGCGGGAATACGTTTAGAAATAGGGAGATTTACAGAATAGTTGGAGGTAAAACCTGCAACGGTATTCATGGGGCGAACCTCCACCTCCGGAACAAAACCAAATGTCCCACCAGAAAAACCAGAAGGAAGCCCATTTGTTGGCGCTATATATCCACCCCCCGTCCCAATATCACCGCCATTATCCGTAGAAGCGGCAACAGTACCATTGGCGGTGGCCTTACTTGGATCAATTACGTTTCCGGAAAGATCGTGCACATTGGCAACGGTAATGGCAAAAGTAGCCCCAGGAACAAGCGCAAGATTATTTATCTTAACGGTTCGATGACCGGAATCATAAACAGCGGTATTTCCACCAAATACGGAAAGAGGAACAGGGACCCCGCCACTCGTAAGTGTGTAATTTCCAATCGTCTGCATCTCAGTCTGATTCATGGCCTGATCGAAGGTGATTGCAAGAGAAAACGTATTTGCCGCAGCAAACAAAATTCCTGGTTGGGTGGTATCAAGTGTATTAGAAGTAGTAAAACTAAATCTATACTTGCCATCACTTACTCCATCTGTATCCTGAAGAGCTAATCCCGTAGTACTTCTTACGGTTGGGATGGTACCGGACGCATTTAAAGAAACCGTGTAGGTGGTATTTGGCTGGAATACATTTTTTGCAACAAAGAGGATCTCTTTCGAAACCTGGTCGTATGATAATGTTCCTGGAATCGAATTTCCGTTCGCGTCAGTCATTTGCCCCGTATTTGTGTTCACTGTTACCGCATCAAGCCCGTCATCGGTCGTTACGTGAATATCGACAGCGTTTACAGGAACACCAGTCACGATGTTGGGGAGACGCCCGATAACCATAGGGCCCGTAACATCACTACCGCTACCCGTAACAAATTTCGAAGTATATACAGAAGGAAGAAAAATGCCCTTGCTATTTTTAACAGTAGTGGGGACGGTGAGGACGTACGTTGAAGCCGGAGTTAGCGGTGATGCAACAATTTGAAAACCCGCCGTCATTCCATCTCCCGAGAGGACAACAACTGAGCCATTTATGACATTCGGGCTATTCTCCTTCGCGAGAGAGACACCAGAGAATGAAGTAGCATCCATAACTTGATTAAACTTAACAGAAACGAACAGGGTATTGGTAGGAATACCGCTGGATCCAGATCCAGGGAGAACACTTACAACAGCAGGAGGAACTTGAGGAGTAAACAAAAGACCTGACGATGGAGAAAACGTTATTTGATAGTCATGATTTGCATTACCATTCTGACCGCCTGGCTGATTTAAAGGGATATTGGAAGTGTCTTGAACGTTAGGAGTAGAGCTTGATCCCTTAATGGTAAACACGTAATTACGTCCAGAAACCAGGGCGCCGGCTGGAATAAAACACTTACCAGGAGTGTCATTCAATACGTTGTTATTGTACGAAATGGAGGAGCACAGATTGGTGACCTGTCCCTGCTCCACAAGAGTTACTGTCGAAGAGTTAACAGAGAGAAGACTTATAGGTTCACTCATCCCAAAACCAATATAACTGAGATCGGTTGGCACCATTTCCCCGCCCAAACCGCCAGGAAACGAACCTGATACCGTAGGAGGAGTTGTATCGGTTTGACCTCCTCCAAAAGCGAACTCGCTTGGACTATGTGAATTCTTTATGACAAAAACCTGATCGTCCGAACCTGATAACAAAACAAAGTCCTGCCCATTGTTTCTCGTATCATATCCATTTCCCTTGTTTCTATCCCCTCCCGTGCTTCCCATCGTGTTTGCGGTCGAGTTAGAAGATGATTTGCGTTCAATAACATTACCGATGGGAAGATTACTACTGGCCGTGGTTGTGGCAAAACTAAATGATGCGCCATTTGTAATCTGTGGTGTTGCTCCCCACTCCACCTTATCGATGATATCTATCCCTGGTGTGGAAGTTGAACTGATATATATCGCCGTAGTAGTGGTTGCAATGATATCTGACGAGGAACTATACATTGCATCAAGTCCAACAGAGCCACCATACCCGATCCCTGAACCAATCAAGAAAAAACTATTGGCGGGAATAGTCGACGCGGAAAACGTAAGAGGGATCAGATTTTCTTGTCCACTTTTCACTATATGTAACTTGAGATTTGAACTTGCCGGCCAGCTTTGCCCCATCGCATTATAAAGCATCACGAATTCGTTGAGGTCATTTCCTGTTCGCCCTGCCTGGACAGCGGCGATCTTTATTGCGGGAAGCAATGTTTGTGGAGTTGTAGATCCATTCGAGGTACTTGCTAAATCAGTAATGGTGCTAGACACGGTAACCGTATCGCCGATACTCAACGTCCCGCTCGCCACATTAACCATACCAAAAAAACCAGTTGGATTATCTGGTGATGTAAATACTGCCTGAAGCGTTGAAGTACTCAGAATTACTCTGGGAGCAGTAACGGTTGAGCTTGCGACGTCCGCATCAAATAAGACGTTAAACGATTGTGAATCTCGTAAAAAAGCACCCCTTATACCAAACGCAGAGACGCTTTGCACCGACCCGTATACAAAACTTACCAACGAAACAACAGTTATCGTGGCAAAGGCAATGAAACTAATTTTTTTATTCATTACAAAAACCTTTTTTAAAATTAATAATACAAACAAAAACAAACGACAGTTGCCTTTTTTATATTATAAAAGCTGTAGCAAGAGAATGAAATTGTGGATAACTAAAAAACGGCACGTGCCGTTTTATCTTTTAAATTTTACCTACCAAATCGAT
>Ga0172371_10003449_pt1 | contig 24458 bp, 16 predicted proteins | sample Lak12m_FD_114543 | JGI IMG/M metagenome (GOLD analysis project Ga0172371, IMG submission 114543) | Freshwater microbial communities from Kabuno Bay, South-Kivu, Congo - kab_022012_12m | ecosystem: Environmental > Aquatic > Freshwater > Lake | place: Democratic Republic of the Congo: South-Kivu... | reverse complement strand
GCTGAATTATCATATAACTTTCAAACAGACGGATGACGTCACCGCTATTTTTCTTCCTTTTTTACGGATTTCCCCTGGTTCGTACCTGGACGGAGCTTACAGTGAAGCAACCAGAATCCTGACGCTTACCGGCCGGGCCCCCGTGCTGAATATCAGCGGGATGGATCTTGAGCAGTGGCACATTGATGCTGAAACACACACTGACAGCCTCTCCCTGAATACAGGTTGTGACAGGTTGATCATGAACAAATCCAAACCAACAGATACGGTCTATATTCAGCTGGATACCCTGTTACTCTGTGCCAGCGTCCTGCATGACAGTATCCTTTACAGGATAAGCTCTGCCACAGGGACAGATGATAGCTTTGTGAAGGGTTTCCTTACATTTCTGGAAGAGGGAAGTATAAAAATCAAACTGGATGAATTCGAACTGAAACTGGCTGGTAAATCCTGGTCTATATCAAAGGAAAATTATGTGATACTGGACTCTTCATCGGTTGAAATACACGACCTTACATTCTATTCCGGGGATCAACTTTTATCATTGAATGGTCGCGTGGCCAAGCATAACCTCGATACACTCGAGATTTCTTTTAATGGATTCGATGTTTCACGGTTTGATTATTTTCTTGCAAACCCTGATATTGATATTGATGGTATCTTGTCAGGTGACCTTAAAGTTACCGATGTCTATAACGAGTTGTCCGTATTTTCAGATCTCAAACTAAACAATTTTTCCTTCAATAAACAGCTTCTGGGAGATGCAACCTTCAATGTGAAATATAACCGACTTGAAGATAGGTTTGATGTGATTTCAGAGATCATCTATACAGGTAACATCGGGCAAAATATCCCTTTTTCCCTGACAGGGAGCTATTATATCGCTAAACCAACTCCTCATTTCGATTTCGATCTGAAACTGAAGAACCTGAATCTCAATATGTTTGAACCATTCGTTTCTGGTTTTATGTCCAAGCTTACAGGACTTGCATCCGGAGAGGTGAAGATCCAGGGGACCTTAGATGAACCAACCTTCAACGGAGAGTTGAAGTTAATGCGTACAGAATTCAAAATCAGTTACCTGAACGTTCCTTATTCCTTGTCTGATGTCGTGGCAATTGAACCTGATAAAATCGCCTTTAACGATGTGGTACTTTATGATTCTCTGGGCAACAAAGCGTATCTGAATGGTTCTCTGGATCATACCTATTTCAGTGATCTGAAACTCAATCTTAACATTAAAATGGATGATTTTTCTGCATTCCGGAATACTTTTGCCCAAAACAGTACATTTTACGGAAATGCCAGGGCAAGCGGGAGTGTAGGGATAAAAGGACCACCTGACAACATCCTTGTTTCCGTGAATGCCAGCACAGGGCGAAATACAAATGTCACCATCCCGATAAGCCTGACCCAGGATGTCGGGCAGGTGGATTACATTGTCTTTAAGCAGACAAAATCGGATTCGCTGGAGGAAGCGCAAAAACAAAAAGCACCTGGTTCTGCCTCCGGTTTGACGCTGGCTATGAGCCTGGATGTTAAACCTGACGCCCAGGTTGAAGTCCTCTTCCCCGATCAACTCGGAAACATCAAGGCCACCGGTTCAGGAAACATATCCATGGGGATGACTCCGACCACTCCCTTTAACCTCCACGGAAGTTATTCCATCAATAAAGGATCATTTCTGTTCCAGATGAAAAACCTGATCAGGCTGCCGTTCGCGATCAAAGAGGGTAGTTCTATCTCCTGGACAGGGGACCCAACCGATGCGGATATCTCGTTATCGGCTATCTACAAAACGAAAGTTCCCCTGACCGGGCTCAGTTCAGAGACTTCAAATATCCAGGGAAGGATCCCGGTCGAATGTATCATCCGTCTTAACGGAAAGCTGATGAATCCTATCATGTCATTTGGCCTGGCTTTGCCGAACGCACAGGATAACGAGAGAAACCTTGTATTTAACGCCATTGATACAAATAACGCGTCGGAAATGACACAACAGGTACTTTACATCCTGGTCATGAATCAGTTTAAACCGGTTGCCGGAGGATCTGCAGCCACGGTTGATGTTGGCAGCGCTTCCCTGTCCATTGTGACCAACCAGATCAGCAGCTGGCTTTCCGGTATGTCACAGAACCTGAATATCGGGGTAAACTATAAACCCGGATCATCCACTGCAAGCCAGGAGATCGACATGACCGTCTCAACACAGCTGTTCAACGATCGGTTACTGATTGACGGGACCTTTGGCATGTCATCCTATAAAAACACAACCACAGCCCAGGCCAGCACGATCGTAGGCGATATCAATGTTGAATATATCCTCACTGACAACCGAAGATGGAGGATCCGTGCGTTTAACAGGACCAACACGATCGACATCCTGAACAATAACGCACCATATACACAAGGCGTGGGACTCTCATACCAGCGTGATTTTTATACCTGGCGGGAGCTATTTCAGAAATCAAGCAGTAAAAAAGAGACCACAACGAAGAAATAGGATCCAGGAATCCCGAACCAGGATCCAGGATCCAGAAACGAGTAACCAAAACATTTGTCATGAGACCATTCATTTATTTTTTTCTGCTTTTCCAGACATTTCTCCCGGCAGGACTGTCATCACAGGTTGTTATTGACCAGTCAGATATGCCAGATGCAGGAGACACTCTGAGGCTCAGTATGACCAGCATTGTTCCGGCCAATTACTACAAGACAGGCCGGGATACTACCTGGGACTTTTCAATGCTGGAAGCGATGAACCAGCGGGTTGATACTTTTGTAGCCGCTTCCAGCACACCACCAGGATACTGGTTAATCAGCCTGGTTTCCAACCTGGCCAGCCCTCAGGGAAACAGTGAATTTTTCCCGGGGCTGCCTGTTACCCAATCCTTTATTTTTTATAAAAAATCAAGCGATGCCTTTGTGGATAATGGATTTGCTTTTAACATACAGGGTGTTGCAGTCCCTGCGAAATATGATATCCCGGACAAATACTACGCTTTCCCTCTGGATACCAATGCCACATGGGCCTCTTCTTCCCTCGTAACACTTGAGTTTCCCGGAATGTTTTATTTCTCGTCTCAGCGTACCCGTTCATCTTTTGCTGATGGATGGGGCACCGTGATCACCCCGTTCGGGTCTTTCGAATCAATCAGGGTCCGTTGCGACCTGACTCAACATGACAGCATTTTCATTACCTCCATGGGATTTGGAGTTGGGATGGACAGGAACATTACAGAATACAAATGGATGGCTGAAAACATGGGAATTCCGGTTTTGCAGATAAACAGCGAAGGCCCGTTTTCGACGGCTACCTACCGCGACAGTACCCGGCTTCAGATCGGATCATTTTCTGTTTCACTCGGACTCGATACAACGATTGACAGGGGAGCCACAATCACACTTCATGCCGTTGTGACCGGCGGTGCCCCTCCGTACAGGTTTATCTGGAGTACCCTTGATACCACCCAGTCTCTGACGGTTTCTCCGGACTCAACCACTACCTACGGCATCGTGGTCATCGACGGCCTTAACAAGTTTGCGTCGGATCAGAAACTGGTTACAGTAGTATCTCCCGGAATAGATGAAAGAAAAACTCTGCCACTGGAGATTTTTCCCAATCCTTCAACGGGGAGATTCAATATATCCAGCCCAAATGGTTTCAGGTCGGGTCTCCTTGTTGTGCATGACCGAAGTGGCAGAGAGCTCCTGAAACAGAACCTGGATGAACCTGCTGATATACTGGAAACAGATCTCTCACTTTTTCCGGCCGGATTATACATAATACGGTTGATTACCGGCGGAAAAGGGTACCAGGCAAAAGTGCTGCTGACGAAATGATGACCACCTTTGCCAGGGATAGTGTTTGAAAGGGGATGAATTCGTAATTCGAAAATCGATCTATTCGTAGTTCAGGATGAGTTTTACCGTATACAGAAGTTCTGCCGGATCAGGAAAAACATTTTCGCTGGTAAGGGAGTATTTACACATGGTCCTGATGCATCCCGCCGACTTTCGCCATATTCTCGCGATCACCTTCACACATAAAGCTGCCAACGAGATGAAAGAGAGGGTGATGAAAGCATTGACCGATCTCTCCCAAAACAATGACATTATCACTGAAGGCCCTACCAGGCAGATGCAACTCAGCCTGATCCGGCAGACCGGGCTTGATGCGCAGGAACTATCACGTCGCGCCGGTGAAGCTTTATCCTTGATCCTTCATCACTATTCTGAATTTTCCATTGGTACCATCGATAGTTTTTCTCACCGGATCATCCGTGCCTTTGCTCATGATTTCGGACTTCCGGTCTCATTTAACGTTGAGATTGAATCAACAGAGCTACTCACAACAGCTGTAGACCTCCTGCTTGAACAAGCCGGTAGCAATGAAGACCTTACAAGGTTGCTTGTCAGTTTTCTTGAATCCCGGATGGATGAAGATAAAAGCTGGAATATTGACAGGGAACTGGTATCCTTTGCGAATTTGCTGCTTCAGGAAGAAGGAGAGGCCCAGATAAAAAAACTGGCTTCTCTCAGCCTGGAGGATTTTCGTGCCATCAGCAAGCGGCTACATGCACGAATAAGTGGCATAGAGCGGCAATTTAAAGAATTGGGCGACAGGGCCCTGGAAATGATATCCCGGCAAGGGATCCCTCATAAAGCTTTTTATTATGGAAAGAACGGGCTTCCTGGGTATTTCATGTACCTAGCAAAGTCGAAAATGGACAACCTTGATCCGAATTCTAATGTCAGAAAAACACTGGCAGAGGATAAGTGGGCAGGACCACAAGCCACAGCAGGCGATATTGCGGCAATTCAAGCCATAAAGGCCGATCTGAGATCGATCTGCATACAGGCTGAAACATTGAAAGAGGCCGGATCCGCCAGCTATTACCTGGCTACAATCATGAAGAAGATCATCTTCCCATTAGCTGTTTTAAATGAGATCGGACGTATGTTGGAGAATTATAAAGGACAACATAACCTGGTTCATATCTCGGAGTTCAACACCCGTATTGCCATGGTGGTCATGAATGAGCCGGTCCCGTTCATTTATGAACGGCTAGGTGAAAAATTTCACCATATCCTTATCGATGAGTTCCAGGATACATCGCGCCTGCAATGGTTCAATTTTGTTCCCCTCATGGAGAATGCCCTTGCAGGAGGATATCTCAACCTGGTGGTTGGCGACGGCAAACAGGCCATCTACAGATGGAGAAATGGCGACGCAACCCAATTCACTTCTTTACCACTTCTTCCTGACAGTAATAGGAACCAGCTGATCCGTCAACGTGAATCCTTATTCAGACAGAACTTCAGGGAGTACAAACTGGATATCAACTACAGGTCGTCACGGGAGATTGTCAACTTTAACAACAGTTTCTTCCGATGGCTTTCGATGAATCTTGATCCGGGTCTGAAGGAAGTTTACAGGGATTTTCAACAGAAATCCGCTTCCAGGGCGGATGGGGGCTATATCCGCATGGATTTCATCAATGGGAAGGAGGGGGATCACAGCAAGGAAGAAAAAACGATCAACCGAACAGAACAGATCATCTCCAGCCTTCTGACACAGGGATTTGCTCTGCAGGATATAGCCATTCTGTGCAGGAAAAACTCCCAGGCCGGACGACTTGCCAGGGAGCTTGTACGTCGTGGTTTTGATGTTGTTTCTTCAGAATCCCTTCTCCTGGCCTATTCTGCAGAGGTAAGATTTATTACTGAAATGATTCAGGCTCTTTTTGAACCGTCCAACACCATCATTCAAGCCTCACTTGTTAATTTCCTGGTTCATACCGGGGTGTTGAAATGTGAAAAACAAGATTTTCACACATTTCTCTCCGGGATCACCAAAACCGCACATCCCGGAAATCATGTGCTGCAGCTGCTTCACAGCAATGGAGCGGTGGTCGATAAAGAACTTTTATTAACACTTCCGGTTTATGACCTGTGCGAGATGATTATCCGGATGGCCGGACTGGATAAAACTGCTGATCCGTATATACAGTTCTTTCTGGATTCTGTCGTCTCATTTGTAGATAAAGGAAATCATAATGCAGCTGACTTCCTTAAATGGTGGGAGGTGCATAAAGACAGCCTTTCGATCGTAATTCCGGAGGGCATTGATGCAGTCAGGATAATGACGATTCATAAAGCAAAAGGACTTGAGTTTCCCGTGGTAATTTTCCCGTTTGCCAACGAATCATTGAGAACAGAGGAAAAGTACATCTGGGTGGAGTTACCTCCTGAGGAAAAAACAGGATTGAAAACGGCATTCCTTCCTCTTGATTCCAGGTTGCAGAAGACTGTTTTCAGGGACCAGTATGCAGATGAACAGGCAAAATCAATGCTGGACCTGATAAACGTTCTTTATGTCGCTCTAACCCGGCCGGAAGAACAACTCTATATTATAACGAATCAACCACCGAAAGATCTGAAGGAACTTAAATCACTTCCATCTTTTTTTGCTTCATATCTGCAATCTGAAGGGATTTGGGATGAAAAGAAAGACACCTACGAATTTGGTCAGTTTTCTCCCTGTAGAGGGTTCAATAAAAAACAAAAGGGAAAGATCCGGACACTCAATTCCTTGCCATCCACCAACTGGAGAAAAATGATCAGAATCAGGCAAAAGGCGCCTGAATACTGGAGCGCGGAAGATCCATCCGCCAGGATTGATTTTGGATCCAAAGTTCATGCTATACTTGCCGGCGTCTTTGTTGCTGCCGATGCAGAAGAGGCAATGAGGAGAGCCATCCTTGCAGGAAGTTTATCCCGGGAGGAAGAACCAGGAATGCGGAAGATGCTAAAGGAGGTCGTATCCCATCCTTTGCTTGCCCGGTATTTTGATGCCGGAGCTGTGATCAGGAATGAACCCGGGATCCTTGACCCGGAAGGTGAAACTTCCCGGCCAGACCGGGTTATCATTGAAGCTGAGAAGGCAATTGTGATAGATTATAAGACCGGCAGAAGATCTAATGCCCACAAAAAGCAGATTGAGCGATACGGACGGCTTTTACATGAAATAGGCTATAAACAGGTAAAAAAAATGTTGGTATATTTAGGCGATACCGTTGAAGTGGAAGAAATTGTGGGTTAGAACAACAATATTGGAAATTCGGACTGTGGGTTGTGGACTGAAAACTGTGGACTGAAGACTGAAGACTAAAGGAAAGCATGGAAAATAAACCGAGTGTTTCAGAGGCAGAAATTGTTCAAGATCTTTATCAAAAGACTTTTGGAGAGAAACCAGGTAGCATTGAAAAACTTCCAGACTCGGGATCTGACAGAAAATACTTCAGGTTATCCGGAAGCAGTGTAACGGTGATCGGAGCCTATAACAAAGATCTTAAAGAGAATGAAGCTTTCATTTCCTTTACCCGAAGCTTCCATTCTTTCGGGCTTCCTGTACCTGAGATGATCGCAGAAGATCTCAGGAACCATTGCTACCTGATTTCGGATCTGGGTGATCTGACACTTTTTTCTTCACTGACAAGCCTACGGGAGAATACTTCAGTTTTTCCCGTCAGGATAATCGAGCTTTACAAGGAGGTGCTGAGGATCCTTATAAAATTTCAGATACTTGGAGGGAACAAGGTTGATTTCAGCAAATCCTATCCCCGTCATGCATTCGACAGGCAATCCATGCTTTGGGATCTTAATTATTTCAAATATTATTTCCTGAAGCTTGTTCACCTCCCTTTTGATGAACAGGCTCTGGAGGAAGACTTCAACACCTTTACAACTTTCCTTCTTCAGGCAGATCCGGATTACTTCATGTACCGCGATTTTCAGTCAAGAAATATCATGCTGGTTAATGACAAGCCATATTTTATTGATTATCAGGGAGGAAGAAAAGGACCTCTTCAATATGATGTCGCTTCACTGCTTTATGACGCAAAAGCTGACCTGCCTCAAGAAGTGAGGGAACAGCTTCTTGGATTTTACCTGGATGCAATGGTTCAATACCTTCCAGGGATGCGCCGGAAGTTCCTGCATTTTTACCCGGGATTTATTCTCATTCGGATCCTGCAGGCACTGGGCGCATATGGTTACAGGGGTTACTATCAGCAGAAGAGACACTTCCTTAAGAGTATCCCATATGCCATCAACAATCTGCGTAATCTGCGCAATCTGTGGTTAGAAGGTAAGTTTGGAGTAGAACTCCCGGCAGTGTACGCTGTGCTAGACAAGCTGATCCTTGATCCCATTTACACTCAACCCCCGGCCCCTCCCCATAACGAGAGGGGTAAATCCATCATCCCAGATCCCATATCCCAAATCTCGAATCCCTTAACCCTCATCGTAACCATCAACAGCTTCTCATACAAAAAAGGCATCCCCGCTGATCCGACAGAAAACGGGGGCGGTTTTGTGTTCGATTGCAGGGCCTTGCCTAATCCGGGAAGGTATGAAGAGTTTAAGCAGCTGAATGGAATGGATCAACAAGTCATTGATTTTCTGGGGAAAGAAGATGCGGTTGCCAGCTTCCTGCAAAATGCCTGCTCGCTGGTTGATCAGAGTGTCTCTGATTACCTGGAAAGGGACTTCCAGCACCTGTCAGTTAGTTTCGGCTGTACGGGCGGCCAGCATCGTTCCGTTTACTGTGCAGAGAAGATGAAAGAATATTTGGAGAGAAAGTATAAAATCGTGATCAGACTGAACCATACGAACCTGTCTTGACGGACGACAGGCGGACAAGTGAACAAGTGAACATTGAACAAGTGGACAGGTGGACAGGTGAACTGGTGAACAAGTGGACAAGTGGAAGACAACCGGAGGTAGTGAAATTTTCAGGATCGTTGGATCCAGGTGCAACGTCTATTTAGTTAAGGAACACGATCATTTCCTGTTGTTCGACAGTAGTATGAAGGGTGAGAGGAAACGGTTGGAGAGGCGTGTCCGTAGTTTGGGAGTGACAGAATTGGATGCGTTGATCCTCTCTCATACCCATTTTGATCATGCCGGGAATGCCGCGTATATCCAACAAGTGTTTCATACTCCTGTTCACGTTCAGAAGGAGGAGGCTGCATATTTAATGGCTGGAAAGACACCTCTTCCGGGTGGGACAACATGGTTTACCAGGTGGTTGATGAGGGTCCAGCACAAAAAAGAAATTCCGGTATTTCCCTACCAGTCTTGCAAGGCAGACAGGATAGTCGGAGACCGGCTGGAGTTATCGGATCTTGGATTTGATGCAACATTGCTCTCAACTCCAGGGCATTCCCCCGGGTCAATGTCTCTTATCGTAAAGAATGAGATTGCACTTGTGGGTGATACAATGTTTGGCCAGGTTCCGGGGATCATTTTTCCTCCTTTCGCTGACTCCGCGGACCTGTTGATCAGGAGTTGGGGGATGCTGCTGGAAACCTCCTGCCGGCTTTTTCTTCCGGCACATGGCAGACCGGTGAAAAGGAGTTTGCTCGAGAAGTGGTATAAGAGAAAGAGGAAAAGGGAATTTGAGGATGAGGGTATGATGGGTTGATGAAAATTCGTAATTCGGAAATCGTAATTCGTAGTTCATGAAGGCATTGATACTTGCAGCAGGATTGGGGACAAGGTTGAGACCGCTCACCAATTCCATCCCCAAAGCTTTGGTGTATTTTGATGGGAAACCATTGCTGCAGTACGCCCTGGAGCATGTTAAGCGGTACGGGGTTAACGAGGTGATCATCAATGTACACCACTTTGCCGGGCAGATCCTGGAATTTCTGCGGCGGAACAACAATTTCAGTCTTGATATTGCTGTCTCCGACGAATCGGATGAATTGCTGGAAACAGGCGGAGGATTATTGAAAGCTGCCTGGTTCTTCAATGATGGCGAACCTTTTATTGTTAGAAATGTGGATATCATTTCCGATCTGGATCTCAGCGAAATGGCATTGTATCATTCCGAAGCCGGGGCTCTTGCAACCCTGGCTGTCAGGAAACGCGAAAGTTCCCGTTACTTCCTCTTTGATGATAAGAGTAATTTGTGCGGATGGGAAAACCTGAAAATCGGTGAAAAGCGCATCAGCAGGGAAAGCGATGTGGTGACCAGCCTTGCTTTCAGCGGGATCCAGATCCTTCAGCCGGATATTTTTTCATTGATTACCGAAACCGGAAAATTCTCACTGACAGATTTATACATCCGGCTTTCGGCTGGCCATGTGATTAAAGGATATCCTGATCGTGGACTCATATGGAAAGACATCGGTAAATTGAAACCCCAAATTCCAGGCTCCAAGACCCAAAACCCAAGACCCAAAACCCAAGATCCAAATTCTTAATCGTAAATCGAACCTGAAATCGTAATTCGTCATTCAAATCATCCGTAATTTGTATATATGCCTCCTTTTCTAAAACAAACCGCAACCTATCTTGTTGAAAATTTTGGCGAAAATCCGGCCGAAGTCGCGGTCGTCCTTCCAAACAGGCGTGCCGGGTTGTTTTTACGCAAATACCTCGGAGGTATGCTGAACCGAACCACATGGTCACCTTCGGTATTGTCGATAGAGGAGTTTATAACTTCTGTTTCTGGTTTGAGGGAATTGGATCAGGTGCACTGCCTTTTTGCGCTGTACCAGGTATATCAGCAGGCTGAAAAGGAAAAGGCACAACCATTTGATGAGTTTTTGAACTGGGGGGGACAGGTGCTATCGGATTTTAACGAGATCGATCGATACCTGGTCGAGCCGGAAACACTTTTCTTATACCTTGATGAAGTCCGCGCGATCACCGTTTGGAATCCTGATAATACACCGCTTACTGAATTTCAGAAGAGTTACCTAAAGTTCTACAATTCACTCTATTCCTATTATTCCGGACTGACAAAAGCGCTTCTTGCCAGGGGTGAAGCATACCAGGGATTGATCTTCAGGCACGCATGGCAACGGATGGAGAGTGGTGAAGCGGTTATCCCCGGTACAAAAGTGGTCTTTGCCGGATTTAATGCGCTGACCACCAGCGAGGAAAAGATCATTGATTACCTGGTAAAACAGGGTAAGGCCGTTTTGCTGTGGGATGCTGACAGTTATTATATGGATGATCCGAAACAGGAGGCGGGAGATTACCTCAGGCAGTGGTTCAGAAAATGGCCTGAGTGGTCTTCGCTCTGGAAGTCAGCCGACTTCATGACTGCAGCTAAGAACATTGAAGTGATCGGCGTTCCTGATCTGGTTGGCCAGGTAAAATTTGCCGGAAATCTGCTGGCTGAATGGAATCGGAAGAATTCATTGAATGAGAGGACTGCTGTCGTCCTTCCTGACGAAAAACTGTTAGTACCACTTTTAAATTCTCTTCCTGAAAGCATTGAAGCCGTAAACATCACCATGGGACTCCCGTTAAGTCAGACTCCGATGTCGGATCTTCTGATCCTGGTTTATGAGATGCACCACGACGCCATCAGAATGGCTTCAGGGAGGAAAAAGTCAGGAAAATTTTATTTCCGGGATGTGGTTAAGGTGTTGCAGCATCCTTATATAACCCGCCTGGCATTAGTGAATACTGATGGCAACCAGTTTGCTTATCATGACCTTGTGGAGAGAATTAAAACCGGATCCAGGTCATTCCTTCAATGGAAAGACATGGTTCTGGAAGATCCGGGCCTTTTTAGCTCAACCCTGGATTTTCTGGAACCTGTGTTTGGGACATGGGATTCATTGGATGACGCCCTTTCAGGGCTGCAGGCACTTGTCGATTCAATGGTGTTCTCAATGCAGGATGTCCTAGTAAAGGATGAGGAACAGGCCAACGTCGAACCTCCGCAGATTGAGCTGGAATATGCCTATGCTGCTGCCCGTATACTTCGTCAGCTTCGACTTCTGGCAGGTGAATCAGCAGGTTTTCTCACATGGGACAGCCTGGCTAAGTTCATAAAACAGTTGTTCGATAGCACCATGCTGCCATTTTATGGAGAACCGCTAAAGGGATTGCAGATCATGGGCATGCTTGAAACACGAACCCTTGATTTTGACAGGGTGATCATCCTCTCGTGTAACGAAGGGATCCTGCCTTCCGGAAAAAACATCCAGTCATTCATCCCTTTTGATGTCAGGCGGGATTTTAACCTTCCGCTTTACAGGCAGAAGGATGCTGTTTATGCGTATCACTTTTATCGTCTTCTGCAGCATTCATCTGATGTATGGCTGTTGTATAATACCGAACCAGGGCCAATGGGTGGTGGAGATCCCAGTCGGTTTATCAGGCAGATCGAAACGGAATTACCTCTGTATAACCCGTCAATTACCATCCGTAATGAGATGTTGGTCACGGCTGTGCGTACCGGGAAGCAATCCCGGATTATTGAGATCGGTAAGGACAGCCTGGTTCTTGAAAAACTAAGACGGAAAGCCGTTTCAGGATTTGCACCTACATCTCTGAATGCATTTCGTACATGTTCCCTGAAATTTTATTTTTCAGATGTTGCTGAGCTGAAGGAGCCTGAACAGAACGAAGGGGAAATTGACCACAGGACTCTTGGTTTGGCAGTCCATCATGCATTGATGAGACTCTATACTCCATTTCGATTGAAAATCCTGACCAAAACCGACCTGGATGCAATGGTGGACAGAATTGAAGGAGAGATCGAAAGTGCATTTCAGGAAGGGTTCAAAGGGGACGGGATAAAAACAGGAAAAAATCTATTGCTGGTGGAGGTTGCAAAGATCATGGTACGGAAATTTATTCATGGTGAAACCAGGCTGGTCGAACAGTTAACAAATAAAAGCCAGACTCTTACCATCGAACTCCTTGAACAACCGCTTTCAAGATCTTTGACAATCCCTGCTGACGGTTCAGAATTTGAGGTCCTCCTGAAAGGTTTTGTTGACCGGGTTGACACGATCGGAGGCGATACCCGTGTTATAGATTACAAGACCGGAATCGTTAACACCAGGGAGATCGCCATCAGGGATTGGGAGGAACTTTCCTCAAACGCCGAACTGGATAAAGGATTCCAGCTTCTAACCTATACATGGCTCATGGGTAAAAAAAGCCGTGCAACCCAGTACCTGGCAGGGATCATCTCTCTCAGAAAGCAGGCGCCAGGCCTCATGATGGTTCAGGTTCCCACGGAGGACCCCAACGCTAATTCAACAGTTATCGGAGAGCGGGAAATGGTAAAAATCGAGGAAATCCTCACCCGGATCCTGATGGATATTTTCGATCCGGATCAACCATTTACGCAAACTCCGGACGAAGAGAGATGTGCTTATTGTCCATATCGGCCTATTTGTGACCGCTGAATTCTGATTCCGAAAAAACAATGGCTTCATAGGTGTAGATTTCGGCATCTTTCCACCCGTCCCATCCTATCCCGGCTTTATCCCGGGCGCAATGCCCGAGAAACTCCTCCTTCGTCCATCCTGTTTCTGAAGCAACCTGTGGAAGGAAGGTGCCTGCAGCATTCCCTTTTTTGATATAGATGCCATGCCGACCGAGGATAATTTCGTCAATGTCAGTTATTCGTTTCATCGGGGAAAGAACAGAGATCTCAATCTCCAATCCTTCTATTTCATTCGCCTGCACGGGTGTGAAGCGGTAATCCTGGGTGGCACTTGCTACCGCCATTTCCTGGACCAGCCTGTACAATGGGATGGTTGCTGTGAACCGACCAATGCACCCCCTCAATGCTCCTTTCTTTTTGAGGGTGACAAACGCCCCTGCCTGAAGTTTCAGGTTTTGCGACAGTCCTGGAATGTCTGCATCAGGGATCTTGATATTCCGGATATACCCTTCCACCGTGCTCCTTGCGACCGCCAATAACCTGATTTTATCCGCATCGGAAAAAGAAAATCCAATATCTTCCACGGGATCAGTACTTTGTCGTGTTACTGCGATCGCCCAGTACCCGACAACCTGGTTTTTATCACCATATCCCGAGTCTCCTGAATTCAGGTAAGAGATGGGGATGTAGGTATAATCCGGATTCCGGGCAGTAAGGTCCAGAAGGGTTAGCACGGAGGTCCAACCACAACAATTAGTTGCCAGGTCCGGTATTTTCTTCTTTTTGTAGTCATCAAGGAATTTGAGGAAGGTTTCAGGGTTATTTGCGATGATAGCGTCACAGGTTGACTTGTCGGCGATCCTTGCCTCCTGGTATTCAGGGTAATGAGAAAAATCGGAAGAGATCACGAAAAGGTTTCTTTCATTGAACCAGGGTCTCAGGGCTTCGGCGATCTTTTTGCAGGATTCGGCCGACTGTGTTCCGAGCACAATCGGTACCAGGAGAAAAGGTTTCTTCAGAAGGACCTGCAGAAAAGGGACCTGGACCTCCAAACTATGTTCAAGTTTATCGGCTTCCGGATGAAATATAAAAACAGGATTTTCATCAATGAGTTTATCTGCAAGGCTTATATTTACAGGAACCTTTCCTAGCGGGGTTACATAATCTCCCTGGTTATAAATTGAAGCTCCGCTGAACGCGACCTGGTGGCTGGAGGCAATGACAAATACATTGTCATAGTCACGATCAGGGTCCACCTGGTTGAACGCATTGGCCGCAACTTGCCCGGAAAACACGTAGCCTGCATGCGGGGATATGATTGCCGCTACCTGCTTCTCTCCGCGAGGGACCGCTTTCGAAAAAAAACTATTGATCATCGAGCGAAGTTCGTCAGCATTTGGGGAGTAAAACCTTCCTGCTGCTGCCGGTTTCCGGTCGTTGTGCGGTGATGATCCATCCGTATTCTGGGACGAGCATCCAAGTTGTGAAAAAAACATAAAGCTTATTAACAAAATGAAAGAAATCCGGGTTGTTTGCATTATTTTTGAAATAAAACCAAGGTAAAGGTACGAAATGTACAAGAGATTTGCAATCTTCTCTGCCTTGTTTGGTCTGGGTTTTATCTCTATTGCTACTCAGGTCTACCTTCTCCGCGAGTTCCTTTATGTCTTTCAGGGAAACGAGCTTGTATTTGGTGTAGTACTGGCTAACTGGATGCTTATCAGTGGTTTCGGAGCTTTCATGGGAAGATTCGGGCAGCAGATGAAGGACCGTGAATCCTTTTTCCTTTTTCTTTTGGTCTTGCTGGCGGTGATCCCGGTTCTAACACTTGTGAAACTGGATGTTTGGAGGAGTGTGGTTTTTCCCCCGGGAACAATGGTCGGGTTGCGGGAAATATTTTACTCATCATTGTTGCTTCAAACGCCAGTCTGCTTTTTAAGTGGATTCCTGTTTACAGCCCTTACAGCGATCCTGCCAAGAAAACCTGGCCAAAACCCACTTGGAGAGGCCTATGCAATTGAGTCGCTCGGAAGCCTGGTCGCCGGCGGTTTGATAAACTTTGTGTTCCTGTGGACTTTGGGGTCGTTCCCGGCTTTCAATATCATTTCGGCAGTCTTCCTGGGAACCGTTGTCCTGTACGCATTCTCACGACCGGGAATTATCCCGAAGATCATTGTCCCGCTGATCTCCGGAGGTATTCTTTTTGGCCTATATTCCATATCTTTCTCAAACTTCACACTGTCTCTTCTCTTCGAAGACCAGGAGGTGATCGTCGACCGGGAAACACCTTATGGAAGGGTAATTGTAACAGAGCAGCATGGCCAGCATAATGTCTATGAAAACGGGGTCCTTTTATTCAGTTCAGGAAATGTGATCCGGGATGAAGAATCGGTCCATTTTGCGATGATACAGCATAGCCATCCTGACCGTGTGCTTCTGATCTCAGGAGGCCTGAGCGGTACTATTCCCGAAATTATGAAATACAAGCCCGCCAGGGTTGATTATGTGGAACTGAACCCTGCTTTAATTGAAATTACTGCTGCTCTGCGGAGTAAAGTGACTGATTCAGCAGTTTCTTATATTTCTGCGGATGCAAGAAGGTATATTACCCAATGCAACAAACTCTATGATGTTGTCCTGATGAACCTGCCTGAACCATCAACTCTTCAGCTCAACAGGTATTACTCTGATGAATTCTTTTTTTCTTTGAAACAACGGATGGATTCCGGTGCCGTTCTTTCTCTTTCGATACCGACAGGATCAGATTACGTAAGCCCGGAAGCCGGTCAGCTGAATTCCTGCATCTATTATACTCTGAAGAACCACTTCCGGAACGTTCTGATCTTTCCATCAGGTCAGAATTATTTTCTTGCCTCCGACGATTCACTTAGTCTTGCTATTCCATCCCTGATCATCAAAAAAGGCATTCAAACGGATTATGTGAATCCGTATTATTTTGATGAGAAGTTGTTGAAAGACCGGAGCAGATATGTGATGGAGAAGATTTCTGATGAATGTGGAATCAATTATGATTTCCATCCCGTCGCTTATTTTTACCAGCAGGTTTATTGGTTGAGTTATTTCAGGCAGAACTATACCCTTATTGGCGGGATGATCCTCATGCTGTTTGTTTTTTCATTCCTGGCGATAGACCGCATCAATGCAGGTGTTTTTGCGGCAGGATTCACCGCTTCCTCAACAGAGATCATCCTTTTACTTGGATTCCAGGTAACCTTCGGATATGTTTACCAGGCATTGGGTGTCCTGATCATGGTATTCATGCTGGGCCTGGCTCTTGGCGCAGCTTCAAAAAAGTTACTGTTCAAGGAAACCCGTCCGAAGTACTACCTTCTCATTCAATTGCTCATGGCGGTCATGGTGGTCCTGATCCTCCTGTATATCTCCCTTGTACCTTTCCTGGAACTCCCGGATGCAGCTGTTTTCGCTGCATTTATTTTTTTTGTGACAGGATTTGCATTTTTCACCGGGCTCGTATTTTCCTATGCTGCCCTGATCTCAAAAGGTGGGATTGATAAAGTGGCAGCATCCAATTATGCGGTCGACCTCTATGGCGCAGCTCTCGGAGCCCTGATCACAACAGTGATTTTGCTTCCCCTGATGGGGATCAAGATGACCCTTGTCATCCTCGCAATTTTAAATACAGTTTCTGCAATTTGGTATTTTGCAACAGGGAAAAGGGGATGACAGATTTCGGAATTTTCTGTAACTTCGTACATCTAAACTGCCATTATGAAGGAGAAGATCTCCAAACGGGAATTTCTTCGCCGCAGCCTGGTAGGTGCGGGTAGTGCAGCATTGGGATTGCAATCAGCGGAGTCGTTGGCAAAACTTGCAGACATGGAAAATATTCCGGGAAACCTAGATAGCGGCTTTGGCCGGTTCAGCAAAGAATCGCCATACGGTGTTGTGACACCGAAAGGCGTCAGGTGCCTGATCTGCCCCAACCAATGTACGCTCACAGAAGGGAATGAAAGCATTTGCAGGACCAAAGTAGCGAAGGATGGCAAACTGTATACCCTGGCTTATGGAAATCCATGCTCCCTGCACATTGACCCGATAGAGAAAAAACCACTGTTTCACTTTTTCCCCGGCTCCCGAAGTTATTCCGTTGCCATTGCCGGATGTACACTGGCCTGCATGAACTGCCAGAACTGGGAGATCTCCCAGGTAAGTCCACGTGAAACACGCAATTACGATCTCTTCCCGGAAGCCCTGGTGAAAGAAGCCGTTTCGAGCAGCGCAAAATCCATTGCCTATACCTATTCGGAACCCGTTGCATTTTACGAATACATGTATGACTCTGCAAAAATCGCCCGTGATAGAGGGATAAAGAATGTGTTGGTCTCAAATGGTTATGTCAATGAAAAGCCCCTGAGAGAACTGGCTGTTTACATTGACGGAGCCAATATCAACCTCAAATCGTTTTCTGAAGATATTTACAGGGAATTGAACGGAGGGCACCTCGCACCGATCCTTCGGACTTTGAAGATCCTGCATGAAATGGGTGTCTGGCTGGAGATCACCAACCTGGTAGTTCCAACATGGACTGACAAGCCAGAGATGATAAGCGAGATGTGCACCTGGCTGGTCGACAACGGTCTTGAAGAGTGTCCCCTCCATTTCAGCCGGTTTTTCCCTCTCTACCAGCTTACATCTCTGCCATATACGCCTCTTGACATTCTGGAGAAGGCGCACGATATTGCGAAAAAAGCCGGCATCAGGTATGTGTACATCGGCAATGTCCCAAACCATAGAACCGAAAACACCTATTGCCCGAAATGCAGCAAAGTAATACTTGAACGTAAAGGTTTTACGATCCTAGCGAATAACATTAAGGACAGCAAATGCCTGTTTTGCGGTCAGAATATTCCAGGAAGATTTTAGTCCCGCTGTTTTGGGATGGATATCTCCAGGTCTTTCCTTGAAGGAATCCGTGTATATCAATGTGCTTGTTTGTAAGGCAACGAAGAATGGTGAACGTTGATCCGAAGTTTCCCATTCGCATCTTTGAAGAAGCAGAAAGTGTACGCAACCTTCACATCCTCCCCTGTTTTGGCATCAGTGAACCAGTAATTACCCATGACCAGAGCCTGGTTATCGTTCAGGATCATTCCGGCATTCTCGAACCGTACATTGCTCCACGGATTCAGTGCAAATCCTTTATCTTCAGGTATTATACCTCCAACGAAGTATGACAATGCCTCTTCTTTTTTCAGGCGAAACTGCAATTCAGAAGCTTTTGTAGGTGCGAACAGGACGACTCCTTCATCATACCCGTACAACGAATCGACTACCTGTGAGGCCAATGATACATAGTCTCCGCCACTGGAGTATGATTCACCTATTCTGACAATCGCGTTCCTCCAGTTTTGTTGGGCAGTAATAACCTCTTCCCGGGTTATTTGATTACTGTTTCTGGGATCTGCTGTTTCATTCTTCGTTGATTCCTGGCAGGAGGTGAATAAGAATCCTGAAACCAACATAGCGAAGATAATATAAGTGAGATTTTTTTTCATCCTTGAGAATTATTATGTTTAATCTCCAAAGTTACCGTTTATATTTAGAAACAGTATAAATAATATTCCTGGATTTGAACCAAATTGCCATTATGGTTCTACCCACAATACGGAATTCCCTGTTCCGTACTCATTCTCCTCCCATATGTCGTTATCCGGATCAAGCATCCACTCTCCGTCAACAATGAATTTATAAGTGTATTTGCCTGGAAGTAGATAAATCGGGAAAATCCATTGGGTTTCCTGTTTTACCATCCTGAAACCTTTTTCATTCCAACCGTTAAAGCTGCCGGTAACGACCACTGTCTCTGCATCCAGATGTTTTTTCAGTCGAAATGCATAGTTCGGTTCTACCGAGAGGAATGAGTTGGTGAAATTTTCAGAGCCAATGGTCAGCGAATTGGCCGGATCCGTCATCCATTCTCCATCTACGATGAACTTGTATTCATAATTTCCCGGACCAAGGACATAAGGTAGTTCCCAGCCTTCCGCTATTTTGTTCATAGAAAGTTCTTCACTGTTCCAGGCATTGAAACTCCCCGCCAGGATGACTTTTTCAGCCTGGTGATGCCCCCCAAGGCGGAACCAGAGGGTATCGCCAAGGCTGACAAATGAATTCATATTCCCATTTCCGTCGGTACGGCTCACCGGGTTCGCAGGATCCAGGATCCATTGTCCGTCGACAACGTATTTATAAGCATGGGTTCCTTCCCTTAGATACAGGTAGATTGCCCAGCCTCCTGCAACACGAAGCATCCTGTATGAATCATCATCCCAGGAATTAAAGCTGCCAGCCAGGAAGACGTTACGCGCATTCTGGAAACCTTTCAGGAAGAACCTGTAATTGTAACAGAAAATCACGGAGTTAAATCCTCCGTACAAATCGTCTTCCTGGATTTTGTTATATGGATCAGCGGTCCATCTTCCTCCGATGATGTATTTATACAGGTATTTACCGGGTAAAAGATCCATGCTTGTGACCCAGCCACTGTCAGTACGTTGCATGGGCGTCTTCATGGTGCTCCAGTCATTGAAGGTCCCAGACAGATAAACCTGCTGTGCCTGAAGACGGTTTGGCAGGAAAAAGCGGGCCTTTCCTTTCCGGTAGTTAAAAACATTGTTACGTGTAAGGATATTAACACCGGAAGGTTCAGAGTTGCGGGTTGCCTCTTTCTTGCCAAAGTTGATCCAGTCATCCTCTACAAATACAACATCTTCCCTGTCGAAAACTCCGTCTGTGTAATCCATCACTGATTTAAAGACCTCTGCCCTGTTTTGATCCACTCTCCGGATTTTCCAGGTTTCACCACCCACTGTGACCTCCTGTAAATTCTCAAAAGCCTTCATCATTAAAAGACTGTCTACCTCAAAAAGCATCTGCACCTTATGTCTTTGTTCGCTGGTCCATCGGTTATCAATCGTGATTATAATCTGGTCATTATCCAGCCTCAGAGCATTTTCCGGTTCCACCTGTGCTCTTCCGGTTATCGCCAGAAGGCAGCAGAATACCAGACAATATGTACTCCTCAGGCTACTCATGGATTTACCTCCCGATTAAGGACTATTCCAAGTTCGTGTTTCACCAGGTTAATATAGATCTTGCCTTTCTCGAAAAAATCATACCCAAGCATCCCGTTGATTGGGTATCCGTATTTCTGGGATAATCCTGTCAGGTTGGTCATAATAACCTGCATATCCTCCAGCTTTTCCCCCCCGATCATAAAATCATTCATTTTGCCGAAAAGTACATCCTGGGTACCTGATCCGACTCCCTGAAGTGTTGACCGGCGGAGAACAGTGACTGTCTCCATTACTTTCTTTGGTAAGCTTATGTCAATTACATTGGATTCGGCACCTGTATCAAGACAAAATGCTAAAACTTTTTCTCCGATCACAACCTCCACGTAGGCCATGTTCTCATATTCGTTAACCTTTCCGGTTATATCGTAAATGATCTTTTCGGTTGAGCCACTTAACCTTTTCCCATCCTTATCAATCTTATGAAGTTGAAGTTCATTGTTTTTCAGGTCAACCATCATCTCCATGTCTTTGAACAGGTTCAGACCAAAAAGACCGAAAACCTGGATTCCTCTCCGGTTCTCAATATGTCCCAGGTTCATGACATCTGCGTAGAGCTTTTCGTAAACTAAATTTCCGAGCTGAAGCCGGTTCAGCCTTATCCTGTAAGACTTGCCGGCAGATCCGGTAATACCGCCTGCCTCCATAGCATCCATGGGCGCATAATCCCGGAAGTAGGTTTGATTCAGGACCAGTCCGGTGGATCCAGTATCGAAAATAAAACTGCCAATCCGACCGTCAATTATGGCCTCCAACAAAAGGAGCCTTCCTGCCTTCTTTAACGGTATGATAACCGACAAAACATTTCTCTGCAAATCAGTGATTACTTTTCCCGGGAAAAGAATCGTGGACATGAAAACAGGCTCATTCTCACCCTCTGGCAAGCGGGTCAAAGGTTCATTGGAGAAGGTGGGCAAAGAGAGAAGGATCGAGAAAAAGGGTAGGATCACTGAAAACCTGTTGAAAATATTTAAACCGCAATATCTTCCACTGGCAGAACTTTTTCCCATGGCGAAAAGATCCCTGAAATAACAGGGTTTAATCTGATCTGTAAAGATAACATTAAAAGAGATTCGTAAATTTGTTCCTCATAATAACAAATCTCAATGAAGGATAAACAGACATGTGAATGGCCGGGCAATGACCCCCTGATGATCAGGTATCATGATGAAGAATGGGGCGTCCCGCTGCATGATGATACAAAACTCTTTGAATTCCTCGTCCTCGATGCGTTCCAGGCGGGATTATCCTGGCGAACCGTCCTCTATAAAAGAGAAAATTTCCGGAGAGCTTTCGATCAGTACGATGTTAACAAAATCGCTTCATACAGCGAACCTGATATTCAACGATTACTGAACGATGCCGGCATTATCAGGAATAAGGCGAAAATTAATGCTGCAGTTGAGAATGCCAGGCGTTTTCTGGAGGTTCAAAAGGAGTTTGGCTCATTTGACAAATACATCTGGCAGTTCACGGAAGGCAAAACAATACACAACAAGCACAAAATCCTGGGCGATCTTCCGGCCAGTACACCACTATCGGATGCGATGAGTAACGATTTGAGAAAGCGTGGATTTAAATTCGTTGGAACCACGATCTGCTATGCATTCATGCAGGCTGCAGGGATGGTAAATGATCATCTGATCCAATGCTACAGGCACCTTGAAGCGGAAAAATTATAAATCGCATAAATATCACCAATTAAATTTTTATTTTTATCTTTGCGCTTTCAAATCAAATCAAGTATGGAAGCGACATTCATAATTCTTGGGATCCTTGCTGCAGGGATGGGATTTCTTGTTTTCCGTTCCTATTTGCGCATGAAGCATATCAAGTCGGTAGGAGAGAGTGAAAAAATTAAAATCTTAACCGATCAGAATTTTAAAAACCAGATTAAAAGCGGCCTTGTCCTGGTTGATTTCTGGGCGGCCTGGTGCTTGCCCTGCAAGCTTATGGTCCCTGCACTGAATGAACTGGCCGATGATCCTGATAACAAAGCTGTAATTGCAAAACTGAATGTTGATGAGCAGCGGTCGACCGCATCGAAATTTGGCATCCGAAGTATTCCTACATCTATGCTTTTCAGGGATGGTAAAGAGATAGACCGGATGGTGGGAGTTAAAAGTGCGGATCAGCTAAGGAAAGTCATCGCGAAACATGAAAAAGATAAGAGGTAAGATTATTCATGTCCTGCATGTCATTATAACACCTTTTCCTTCTCCAGGTATTCAAAAAACTCTTTTTTGTACTTATTACCGATAGGGATCTTCTGACCGGCAACCAGTACTGTATTTCGCTCGATGCGTTCAATTTTATCGAGTGAAATGATGAAGGATTTATGTACGCGCATGAACCGGTCGGGCGGCAGGACTTTTTCCATCTTCATAAAACTCATCAACGTCATGAGGCGTTCATTGGGAAGGTGAAGCCTCAGATAATCTTTCATCCCTTCGATATATAGAATATTCTCCAGCTTCACTTTATGCATATGATAATCAGCTTTGATGAAGATGTATTCGGCAGGCGGCTTGACATTCCCTTCTGTTTCAATGACTGGTCGGGAGGACTGGTCGGAACGGATCTCTGTTCCCACTTTATTCACAGCTTTTAGGAACCGTTCGAATGAGATAGGTTTCAGGAGATAATCCGTTACATCAAGTTCATATCCCTTGAGAGCATATTGGTCGTAGGCTGAAGTGATAATGATCTTCGGGGGATTCCGTAGAATTTCCAGAAGCTGGATGCCTGTGAATTTATCCATCTGGATATCCAGGAACACAAGGTCTGTTTTTTTATCCCGCATAAATTCAAGCGCATCAATTGCATTATCAAATGACGCCAGTAAATCTAGGTACGGGATACGCTTGATATATTCCGTTATTTTTTCTATCGCCAATGGTTCATCGTCGACAACGATACACTTGATATTCATAGCAGCTGGATTTCTAATACAATCATATACTTCTCTTCATTCTCGTTGATCGACAGGACAAATTGGTTTGGATAGATCATCTCCAGTCTTCTTATTACGTTTGTAAGGCCGATCCCTTTCCCGGCATCCTTGATGGGTTCGTGATGGCGGTCAACGAAGTTAACCACTTCGAACCGGATCTCCTTTGGTTGAATCAGGAGGTCGACTGTTATAGCAGGAATTTTATGCCCTTTTAACCCATGCTTGAATGCGTTCTCCACGAAGGGGATAAAAAGCATCGGAGCAATGATCATCGCTCCCGGTGAACCACTTACCTGAAACCTGATAAACCCCGGATCTTTGTGCCGTATCCTCTGCAGTTCAATGAAATTACCCAGGTAATCGATCTCTTTTTCGAGCGGAACTTTTTCGGAGGTAGCCTCATAAATGAAATAGCGCATGATCTCGGAAAGTTTCAACACAGAGTCGGATGCTTTATCAGGATCTTTTCTGATCAACGTATCGATGTTATTCAGTGTGTTAAACAAAAAGTGAGGATTTACCTGGCTTCTTAGCAGGGCCAGCTCACTATTCCGGTTCTGGATCTCCAATTCAGCCTTATCCTGCTGTGACTGAATCCAGTACCGGGATAGCTTGATAGCGGAAGCAAGCAGGATTACAAATCCAAGAGAAACGTATATCATCAATCCATTCCCGGAGAAATAACTGATGCTGTTCTTCCAACTGTCATAATCAGAGTAGATTGCAGGATAGAGGATGAAAAAGTTGATGGTCCATTCAACAATGACGACAATAGTAAAAGAGAAAATAAAGGCGAGGATGAACCAGATGTATTTTTTTCTGAGTAACAGTTCAGGTATCAGAAAATAGATCAGGAAATAGGTGTAAAGCATATCGAGTGGCAGGGTGCCAAGCAAGACCTCGAACATCTCAAAATATTTGCCACTTCTGACACCGTAAATGAAGGTAAAGAACACAATGATAAATACCCAGAACAGGATATGAAAAAAGATCCGCAGGTATTTGTTTTTTGTCATATCAGGCAATGTTACAAAAAATAAGGTATATGGGTAAAAAAGTTTGGATCAACCTACGGTTTCTATATATATAATTGATCCGTTGATCGAGTAATCTGATTATATGTACTTCTGCACGATAGGCAGAGGCAATGCATCCACATGACGTTTCGGAAAAAGTTTCT
>Ga0172371_10003443_pt1 | contig 24509 bp, 27 predicted proteins | sample Lak12m_FD_114543 | JGI IMG/M metagenome (GOLD analysis project Ga0172371, IMG submission 114543) | Freshwater microbial communities from Kabuno Bay, South-Kivu, Congo - kab_022012_12m | ecosystem: Environmental > Aquatic > Freshwater > Lake | place: Democratic Republic of the Congo: South-Kivu... | reverse complement strand
TGGTGGTCGCCGGGGGCCGCCCGTCGACTGACGTCGTGAGCGACAGGATCAGAGCAGGTTCCGAGTGAAGGTCCACTTCCCGTCCGACTGCTGTTCAAGGACGTTGGCGCAGATGGTGAGCCGCTTGGCGTAGCGGGTCGGATCGATCTGGGGGAACGGGTACGGCGCGGCACTCGCGATGCCCGTCTGCGTGATGAAGGCGGTGGCCGCGACGACGGCGACTGCATGCATGGATCTGTCGGGTAGGCTCCCTTCGTCGACGCCTGCGACGAAGGAGGACGGCACCATGGCGGCGCTGCTGAAGGTGACGCACAGGACGATCGGAGCCGAGGTCCGTCGAGGCACGTACGACGTGCTGGTCGACGGCAGGCGCGCCGGGTCGGTCGAACTGGATGAGACCGTCGAGCTGCCGGTCGAGCCCGGGAGTCACGCGCTCCAGGTCCGCAGCGGCCGCGACTCGAGCCGGACGCTGACCTTCGCCGCCGCCGAGGGCGAGACCCTCGCCTTCCGCTGCGGCGGCAAGAGGCTCCTGCCGATCTTCCTGGCGTCCTTCGTGGTTCCCAGCCTGGCGCTCTCGCTCAGACGCGTCTGAGTCGATCCGCGAGCGACCACGACAGACCTCCCTCAGCAGTTCGATTCCGCTCGCCGCTGCCCCACGCGGCTCAGTCACCCTCCGCGTCCACCCGTCCGTCGGCGGACAGAACCTCGCGCATCGCGCGCCCGATGGCGGCCGTCACGACGTCCGGCGGCTCCTGCACGTTGAACTCGTACTTCGTGGTCATGATCAGCGTGTCGCGGTACTCGGCGTCAGCGCCGACGCCCGGTCGGCCGGAGTGCTTGTCCTCGCGCACCGCGATGACGTAGCGAGGGTTGACGAAGATGGGGGTGCCGTTGGCGTCGCTGAACTGGATGAGCATCGGTGTCTCCTCGCACTCGGTGAGCGGGTCGAGTCTGTTCTCCGTCATGCCCCGCCGGGGGGCGCGTCAGGCGTCGACCGCCGCACTCCGGCAGAGAGTGGCGCGCGACGGGAACGGCGAACGCGCCCTCGCGCGCGACGGGCTCGGCTGGCGACGACGTCGATCCGCCTCTGAGTCACGGGACGGCCGAGACCTGACTCGGCCGTCCGGCCCGCTTCGCTCTCTCATCGACCGCTGCATCTGGCGACACACAGGGACGGTGGCGCCCTGCGGCGCCACCGCCCCTGCGCTCGGCCCCGGATGCGCCCGGGCGCCGCGTCGGCACGTGCTCAGACGGCTCTGCACAGCGAGTCCTCAGGGTGCAGGGCGCAGTAGGCCGCCGGTGAGGACTCCGCGGGCCGGCGGCGGCGCAGCAGCGCCCACGTGCCGATGCCGGCGACGAGCAGGGCCGCGGCCGCACCGATGAGCCAGGCCGTTGTGGATGGACTGGACGACGCAGGTGGCCGCGCAGCAACGATCGTGCTGCTCCCCGCGGTGGTTGCCGGCATGACGGACCACGAATCCTCAGTCGGCGCCGGCGTCGTGATCGGCGTCGGCCCGCCCCCGCCTCCGCTCCCACTCCCGGCGACGACCGCCGCCGGCGCCACCGGGACGCAGATCGCGACCAGGAGTAGCGACGCGAGCACCAGACCGACGGTAGGCGTGAGCCTTCTCTGTGGCATGCCCTTCATCTTGTCACCTCTGGGCTTCGAGGCTGCCGTGACGGCAAGTCTCGCCGCCCCATCGGCCGACGGGTGGTCCCGTCTCCCCCGCCACGAACGTACAGTTCCAGCGTGTCCGTGAGATTCGAGAGTAAACGCGTTCCGATAACGAGTGACTGACCGCGGGTCGGCGGGCGGCGCCTGACCGCCGCCTACGCCCGCGCGATCACCGCCGTCACGTCGAACTCCACGAGGAACTCGGGGCGCGCCAGGATCGCCGGCTGCACGTAGGTGCTGGCCGGCGGCTCGGCCACCAGGCGCGGCGCCTGCTGCTGGTAGTACTCCAGTTCCGCGGCGCGCATCTGCTGGTAGTACTCGAGGTCCTTGAGCAGGATCAGCGTCTTCACGATGTTCTCCATGCTGCTGCCCATCTCGTCGAGCACGGCGCGCACCTTGTCGAGGCAGGCGAACACCTGGTCGTGCACGCCCACGGTGAGGCACGAGCCGTCCACGGTGCTCTGCGGCGTCATCCCGGAGAGAAAGGCCAGGTTGCCGACCACGACGCCGGCCGCGTACTTGGGCGTGCCCGGGTGCACGTTGGGCCAGGTCTGCTCGACCCCGCCGATCTTGAAGGGGTAGTACTTCACCACGTCGGCCATCTCGGCCTCCCGTCAACGTTGCCTGACGGCTGATGAGACCGCAGGGGAGAGCGTCGTGTCCAGTCCCCGACATACGGGGATCAGTGCCCCCGCCCCGCCGACTTCCCGGTCGTTCCGGACGCCGGGTCAGAGCCTGGGTATGCGGTCACTCCTGGGCGAAGTAGCTGTGGATTCGCTGCGCCGCGTTGGCTCGCACGTCGAAGAAGTAGAACGGAAAGTCGAACGTGTGGTACACGCCGAGCGGGAACCCGACGGCGTAGTCCTTCGCCTGGACCGTGCTGCAGACAACGACACCCCTGGCCTTGTCGACGCGCGCGTCGGCGAGGCCCATGACGCGCAGGATGTGGCCCTGGGCGTCGCGCACCGGGCGGCCTCCGGTCGCGGGGTCGAGCCGTATCGAGCCCCTGTTCTGGGCGGCGGTCGCCGTGGTCTCACCCCTCGTCCAGGTGATCGGGTTGATCGCGAGGGCGCCGTCCAGCAGCACGGGGTTGGGCGCCGCGGTCGACGTGGCTTCCGTGTTCCAGGAGATGAGCACGCGCGTGTCGGAGGGGCCCTTCGCGAACCGGAGGAAGGGGTTCTCGGAGAGGTACTCCCGGGTCACCGAGTACCCAGGCACGTAGGCGGCGACCATGCGCCGGTACACCTTGGGGTGGCCGACCATGTACTGCGCGAGCAGGTTGAGCATCACGTTCGAACCCTGCGAGTGGGCGGCGAGGATGTACGGGCGCCCGCGGTTGTAGTGCCTGATGTAGTACGCGAACGCTGCGACGGCGTCGTGGGTGGGCTCGCCCTTCTCGACACGCTCGTGCTCGGCCGGGGGCAGGGTGAGCGACCAGGACGCGTCGGCCTGGCGGTAGTAGGGCGCGTAGATGTCGGCGTGCGTGGCGAAGGCGGTCGCCTGGCGCGAGAACGCCGCCTGCGCCCCGGCCATCATGCCGGGGTCGTCGACGGGGCCGATGTCGGGCTGGTCCGCGGAGGCCTTCGTGTAGGCGCTGGGGTAGAGGTAGAAGACGTCCACGCGGTGGGTGACCTTCGACGGTAGTGCCAGCCAGTGGGCGCGCAGCGAGTAGTCCGTGGGCGTGACCGGCGTCGCGCCCGCGGGCGCCTGCGACGCCGCGGCTCGGAGCGGCGCGGCCGCCGCCGTCGCGTGACCGGCGGCCCCGGCCAGGGCGAAGGCGCCCGCCAGGAACGTCAGGGTGAGGAGCAGCAGGCTTCGTGCGCGCATCGTCCGGCCTCCGTGGTCCCGGCGGCCGCCCCTGTGCGCCGCGCGGACGGGTGTCCGGGTGCGGGCAGCCCCACCAGTCTCTATCGACAGGCCGTGCGCGACCCTGTACGTCCGGGCTGCGGCTGGGGCGAGCCACGCGGAGCCGGCCGGCATGCGCGGCGCTCAGACGTTGTAGACCTCGGCCCCCAGCGTCGTGACCCAGTTGTCGGCCAGCACCTGCTGGGCGTCAGCCGTCCTGTCCACACCGAGGATGACGATCGCCTGGCCGTCGATGTGCCCGAGGTGCGGGTACAGGTAGTGGACGTTGATGCCGGCCGCCTGCAGCGGCTTGAGCACAGCCAGCACGCTGCCGGGGTGGTCGGGGATCTCGACCGCGAGCACGTCGACCTCCCTGGGGTCGTAGCCGCCGCCGGTGAGGATGTTCTTCGCCTTCTCGTGGTCGTCCACCACGAAGCGCACGGTGCTGATGTCGGAGGTGTCGGCCACGGAGATGGCGCGGATGTTGACGCCCTCGCGGCCCAGCAGCTCGCTCACGGTGGCGAAGCTCCCGGGGACGTTGGCGAGGCTCACGGACAGCTGCTTGATGGACATCAGCCCTGGTCCTTTGCGTAGTCGTAGCCCAGCGCGAGGGCCTTCCTGTTCAGGTCGAGCAGCCTGGCCCTGCCCTTGCCGAGGATCTCGGCGAGGTTCTCGACCATGGCCTCGTAGGAGATCATCTCGCTGGCGCGCACCACGGCGCCAAGCATGATCATGTTGGCGACCTTCATGGATCCCAGCTTGCCCGCCAGCTCGTTCATGGGGACGGCGAGGACCTCGATGTCGCTCCTCGCCGTCTCGGTGTGCACCAGGGTCGAATTGGCGCACAGCAGGCCGCCTGACTGCAGGGCGCCCTGGAACCTGACGAACGAGGGCTGGTTCATGGCCACCACGACCTCCGGCTCCGACGCCACCGGCGAGGCGATCTCCTCGTCGCTGACCGAGACGGCGCAGTTGGCCGTGCCGCCGCGCACCTCCACGCCGTAGCTGGGCAGATAGGTGACGTGCTTGCCCTCGAGCATCGCGGCGGTGGCGAGTGTGGCCCCCAGCGAGAGCACGCCCTGCCCCCCTGACCCGGAGATGATCGTCTTGGTCAGCATGCCGTCACGTCCTTGAACACGCCCAGCGGGAAGTAGTCCAGCATGGCGTCGTCGATCCACCTGCACGCCTCAATCGGGCCCATCTTCCAGTTCACCGGGCAGGGGGAGAGGATCTCGACCAGCGAGAACCCGCGGCCGTCGAGCTGGCATTGGAACGCCTTGCGGATCGATTTCTTCGCCTTGGTGACAGCCGCGGGCTTGTTGACGGCGACGCGCTCCAGGTAGGCCGTGCCGTCGAGCTGGGCGAAGACCTCGCAGATGCGCACGGGGTGGCCGGCCAGGTCGGCGTCGCGGCCGGCCGGCGTGGTGGTCGTCACCTGGTCGAGCAGCGTGGTGGGCGCCATCTGGCCGCCGGTCATGCCGTACACGCCGTTGTTCACGAAGATGACGGTGAGGTTCTCGCCGCGGTTGGCGGCGTGGATGCCCTCGGCGGTGCCGATGGCGGCCAGGTCGCCGTCGCCCTGGTACGAGAACACCAGGTTCTGCGGCCGTACGCGCTTGATGCCGGTGGCTACGGCCGCTCCGCGCCCGTGCGCCGACTCGATCACGTCGATCTCGAAGTAGTTGTAGAGCAGCATGCCGCAGCCCGCCGGCGCCACGCAAATGGCGTCGCCCTGCAGGTCCATCTCGTCGATGACCTCCATCAGGAGGCGGTTGATGATGCCGTGGCCGCAGCCGGGGCAGTAGTGGAAGTCGGCCTGCTTGAGGAGCCTCGGCCGCGCGAAGACCGTCGTCGCCGCCTGGTCCGCTGTCATCGCGGCCTCCCCTCGCCGTCGGCGTGCGCCTGCAGGTAGTGGCGCGAGACGATGCGGTACAGCTCCACCGGCATGGGGGCGACGCCGCCGGGCCGCCCGTAGAAGTGGATGCGGCCCTGACCCTCGAGCGCCAGGCGCACGTCCTCGACCATCTGGCCGGCGCTCATCTCGAAGACGAAGAAGTCGTCCACCGTCTTCGCCAGATCCCGGAGCGCCTGGACCGGGAAGGGCCAGAGCGTGACCGGCCTGAGCAGGCCGACCTTCTTGCCCTCCTCGCGCAGACGCTTGATGGCGCCCTTGGCGATGCGCGCGCCGATGCCGTAGGCGACCACCACCATCTCGGCGTCGTCGGTGAGGTGCGTCTCGCAGCGGACTTCGCTCTGTTCGATGAGCCGGAACTTGCGCTGCAGCTTCCAGTTGTGCTCCTCCTGCAGCTTCACGTCGAAGATGAGCGAGTGGATCTTGCGCGCCGGTCTGTCCTTGGCGCCCGTGAGCACCCAGGGCTTGTCGTAGTCGGGGGGCCGGACGAGGCCGTCGAAATCCACCGGCTCCATCATCTGGCCGAGGATGCCGTCGGCGAGGATGATCACGGGATTGCGGTACCTGTCAGCGAGATCGAATGCCAGCGGCACGATCTCTGTGACCTCCTGCACCGAGGCCGGCGCGAGCACCACGGTGCGGTAGTCACCGTGGCCGCCGCCGCGCGTGGCCTGGAAGTAGTCGGACTGGGCCCCGGCGATGCTGCCCATGCCGGGGCCGCCGCGCACGACGTTGACGATCACGGCGGGCAGCTCATCTGCGACGAGGTACGAGATGCCTTCTTGCTTGAGGCTCATCCCGGGGCCGCTCGATGAGGTCATGGCGCGAGCCCCGGCCGCGGACGCCCCGAGCACCATGTTGATGGCGGCGATCTCGCTCTCCGACTGGATGAACACGCCGCCGGCGCCCGGCAGCCGCCGGGCCATGTACTCGGTGATCTCGTTCTGGGGCGTGATCGGGTACCCGAAGTAATGTGTGCACCCGGAGAGGATCGCCGCCTCGCCGAGGGCGACGTTGCCGCTCATGAGCTGCTTCACGGCACACACACCTCGATCGCCACGTCGGGGCACATGAGGGCGCAGTTGCGGCAGGCGTTGCACCCCTTGTCGTCGTCGAAGGCGGCCACGAAGTGGCCCTTGAGATTCAGGTCGTCGGAGAGCCTGATGCAGCCCTTCCTGCAGAACTCGATGCACAGGGCGCAGCCCTTGCAGCGTTCCCTGTCGATCCGGATGGTGCCGTCCACTGGTGCGTCCCTCGCGGTCGTTCGCTGCTGTTCGCCGGGCGACTCGTCGGGAGCCGCCCGCCCCTGTGGGGCGGTCCCCAATGATAGCGGTACGGACGGCCTCGCGTCGGTGGCCGGGATCGTGCCGCCGGCAGGGTCCGCACGTGAGCCAGCTGGAGCTCGTCTCTCAGGTGGCGTTGTGCTCGCCGATGGGTACACCTTGTTGTACAGACAAGCAAAGGAAGGCGGCCGCCGTGCCAGTGGCCAGTTCACCCAAGACGTACGACTGCGAGCTCTGTGGAGCCGCGCTGCAGTCCAAGTGGGCCCTCGACAACCACCTGTGCCTGTTCCACGACCAGTGCGGTCCGCTCAGGCCCGGCGCTGAGGTCACGTTCCGCTGCGCGGCGTGCGGCGCGGCGTTCGGACGCCGCAGCGAGCTCGTGGCGCACATGGAGAGCGTCGGGCACGGAGGGTCGGGGGGCCGCGCGGCCGCCACGCCGGCCGCCCGCGCGCCTCGCGGCCGGCAGCGTCGCAGTCCCTGACCGCTGTCGTCGGCCTGGCCACCTGGCCAGGCCGACGACCCCCCAGTCCGGCAGGCCGGGTTCCGGCCTGGTGCCCGGTGTGAGCGCGTCCCACCCGTCCTGGTCTTGCCCCAGCGCCGCGGCTGCGGTCGCGGCCCAGGCCAAGGCGCGCGAGGGAGGGACCCATGTCTGCGACGAGCGAGCGCTTCTCCTCAGTCAAGCTGGCGCTGGCCGACCCGTGTCTGCTGCGCGTGCGACCGGAGCTCAACCTGTTCCTGGCCCGCCACATGCGGCGGTTCCGCGTCAAGCGCTCGGGACGGGACCTGCTGCTGCACTCGCACCTGCCGCCGCTCAACGGCGCGGCCTACTCCCGCTTCGTCGCCGCTCACCTGGTGGAGCGCACGCCGGGACCGTCGCACGCGCCGATCGCGGTCACCGACGCCTGCCCGCAGGCGTGCGCCGGCTGCTGCGACCGCCAGCGGAGCGGTGAGCGGGCGGACACGGCGACCATCCTGCGCGTGGTCGCCGAGCTGAAGGAGCTGGGCGTCTGCTGGCTCGGTCTCACCGGCGGGGAGCCGTTGCTGCAGCCCGACCTCGCCGCCATCACGCGGGCCGCAGCTGAGGGCTGCGCGGTCAAGCTCTTCACGACCGGTATGGGCCTCACGGAGCGCCGCGCCGAGGAGCTCGCCGCGGCCGGCCTCTTCTCGGTGGCGGTGAGCCTGGACCACTGGGACGGCGCCGTGCACGACGCCGGACGCGGCCACCCCGGCGCGTTCGCGGCGGCGCTGCGCGCGATCGAGGCCGGGCAGGAGTTCGTTCCGTTTCGCCACGACCTGACAAAGCTCGCACGTCTGCGCGCGTCGCGTCTCTTCGTGGACGCGCGCCTCATACGGCCGCTCTTCCCGCCCGTGCGGGTCACCCAGGCGGGTGACGGGATGGTCCTCGCGAGAGGGTCGGGCACCGGCGGTACGACGACCCTGGCCACGGCAACGCCCTGCGCTGCGACGAGGCGCTGCGCGAGCTCGGCCTGGACCTCGACGCCGAGCTCGTCTCGCTGCAGGCGGAGCTCGCGCCGTCCACGGCTCACGAGAGGACTTGGCGCCCCGCCACGCGGCAGCTGGCCTCCGCCTGTAAGGAGCTTGGCCTCGACCTGCAGGTCACGCCCAGGCTTGTCGCCTTCAAGCGCTGCCGCCGCTGCGGCCGCTGCGTGCTGGGTTGCCCCTGCGGGGCGAAGTGGGACTCTGGTGCGGTGCTCGCGCAGGCGCGGGCCGCCGGCGCCCGGATGGTGACCGGCGTCACCGTCGAGCGGATCGCCATGGACGGAGCCGGCTGCGCCGGTCGCGCGGCACAGGCCCGGGGCGTCGTGGTCCGCGCCGGCGGTCGGCGCACGCTCCTGCCGGCCAACGTGTACGTTGCCGACGCGTCGCTGCTGCCGCACTCGCTCGGCAAGCCGCCGATGCTCACCATCATAGCGCTCGCCAGGCGCGTCGCGGCCGCGAGCCGCGCCCGGATCGGCTGACAGAAGCGATCCGGGAGCCGGGCGCCGGGCTACACGTGGTCCGGCGCCGGACGGCGCCGGCGGAGCTCGCGGTCCGCCACGACCACGTAGATGCCGGCCAGCAGCAGGCCGAGCGCGCTGACGGCGGCGGCGACGATGAACGCCAGGGAGTAGCCGCCGCCCGTCTCTGCCACCAGCGCGCCCAGCTGCGGCCCTGCGTAGGCGGCCCCGCCGAGGCTCAGGAACATCACGCCGAAGTTGACGGGCAGGTGCTCGTGGCCGAACGCCTCCGCGGTGAACGGCCGGATGACGGAGACGAAGCCGCCGTAGCACAGGGCGACGGCGGAGAGCCCGGCGACAAGCGGCGCGTAGGAGGTGGCCGCGATCATGACGAGCAGCCCCGTCACGGCGACGACGAACATGAGCACGAGCACGGCGTGCCTGCCGATGAGGTCGCAGAGCCACCCCCACCCCAGCTTGCCGAGGATCATCCCGAGCGAGAGGTACGTGACGGCGACGCCGGCCGCCCGGGCGGTGGCGCTCACGGTGTCCTGCACGATGGGCGCCGCCTGGCTTATCACCAGCGCTCCCGAGGTCGTGCCCAGCAGGAACACCGTCAGCAGCAGGTAGAACCTCGGCAGGCGCAGCATGCGGCGCCAGTCCACGTCGGCCAGCTCGGGGCCGTCTGCCGCGGGGTCCCGCGACCGCGGCGTGGCTGCCACGGCGTCGCGGGCGGGCGCCGTCTCGACGATACGCGAGCAGGCCGCCACGATGACCACGAACGAGGCGCCCAGCACGGCCAGCGTCCAGGTCAGGCCGGCGCTCCGGATCAGGGCCACCGACAGCGGCCCCAGGATCATGCCCCCGACGCCCGCCCCGGCGGTGAGCAGGCCTGACGCGAGCCCGGGCCTGTCGGGGAAGTGGCGGATGAGGTTCGCCATCGTGGCGCCGGGATAGACGGTGCCCAGGCCCACCCCCGCGACTCCCGCGCACGTGTACATGGCGGGCAGTGAGCGGGCGGACCCGAGCCCCAGCACCCCCAGGCCCAGGAGCGCGCCGCCGATGAGCATCAGCGTGCGTGGCCGGACGTGCTGCAGCGCCCAGCCGGCGACCAGCGCCATGACCGCGGCCGTCGACATGAGTGCCGTGTACGAGAGCGAGACGGCGCCGCCAGACCAGCCGTGCGCGGCAGCCATGGGCTTGAGGTACACGCTCCAGGCGTAGGCGACGCCGCAGCAGCCGCTGGCGACCACGCAGGCGGCGAGCGTCGGCCACCGCAGCTCGAACGTCAGCAGGACGTTGTACACACTGTCCACGCGCTCGTCCTCGAACGGTCTTCCCGCGCGCTCGCACCGCGTCCTCGTTGGGCGGTGGTCGCCGGGGGGGGTACGGCGGTCCTGTCAGGTAGGCTTACGAGGTCCTCGTCAACGGCCGCGCCCCGCGCCCGCCCCACTCCAGGAGACGGCTCACATGGCCTACGTCCACCCGACCGCCTGGTACGGCGACGGCATCCTCCCCGTCGGCGACGCCTCGCTCAGCATCACCAGCTCAGCCGTGCTCTACGGCCTCAGCGTCTACACCGTGTTCCCGGTGACCGTCGGCGGCGCCGGGCACGCGACCGCCTTCCGCCTGTCCGACCACTACCGCCGCCTGGTCAACTCGGCGCGCATCATCGGCATCGACACGTTCGAGCCCGTCTGGCCGGAGCGGCGCTTCCGCGAGGCCGCGGAGCAGGTGGTGCTGGCCAACGAGGTGAAGGAGGACGTCTTCGTGCGCGCCAGCGTGCACGTGGACGAGCAGCTGCCGGGCACGCGCTCGCGCGGCATGCACACCGTGCTCAGCATGTTCGTCTACCGGGCCGCGCCGATCCTGCCGCTCGACGGTGCCCGCCTGAAGACCAGCGTGTGGCGCCGCATCCCCGACTACGCGATCCCGTCGCGCTCCAAGGTCAACGGCGCCTACGTGAACTCGGTGCTCGCCAAGCAGGACGCCATCGACAGCGGCTACGACGACTGCATCTTCCTCGATTCCTCGGGGCATGTCTGCGAGCTCAGCGCCGCCAACATCTTCATCGTGCGCGGCGGCGTGCTCATCACGCCGAGCACGGCCCAAGACCTGCTGGAGGGCATCAACCGCAGCACGGTGCTGGCCGTGGCCGCCGATCTCGGCATCCCGGTGCACGAGCGCGAGGTGGACCTCACCGAGCTGTACATCGCCGACGAGGTGTTCGCCTGCGGCACGTCCACCTACATCGCTCCCGTGATCGAGGTGGACGCCCGCGTCGTCAACGGCCGCGGCGTGGGCCCCATCACCGCGGCCGTCCGCGAGCGCTACCTGGCCGCGCTGCGCGGCGAGGACGAGGCCTACGAGCACTTCGTGACGCGGCTCTCCTGAGCGTCTCGCCGGGTCACGGCCGTCCTCACGAGGGTCGTCGCCCGAACGGGCTCATGCGGCGCGAACGCGAGGTCGCCGACCTCATCCGCGCGGGCAAGAGCTCGCGCGAGATCGCCGAGGCCCTGGTCGTCTCACCGGCGACGCACCTCGCTTCGACCGCGAGCCGGGAGGCACCGCCGGAGCAGCAGGCAGAGGGTGCCGTGCGGGCCCGGGGCCGGCGGACCTGTGGACGGGCGGCCCGGCCAGGTCAGAAGCGGCTCAGGTCCAGATCCGGCAGCATCGCGCCGTACTGCTCGAAGTTGCGGTGCAGCTCGAAGCAGCGCGAGAGGTCGTGGCGGATGTGGCCCTGGCGCGCTGAGGCCACGTACTCGTGCAGGTAGTCGCGGTAGGCGGGGTGGGCGCAGTGGTCGATGATGCGCTGTGCCCGCGCCGCCGGCCCGAGCCCGCGCAGGTCGGCGAGGCCCTGCTCCGTCACGATGACGTGGGCGGAGTGCTCGCTGTGGTCCACGTGGCTGCAGAACGGCACGATCGACGAGACCCGCCCGCCCTTGGCCACCGAGTGGCAGACGAACACCGAGAGGCGGGCGTTGCGCTCGAAGTCGCCCGCCCCGCCGAGCCCGTTCATGAGCTGCGTGCCGCACACGTGCGACGAGTTCACGTGGCCGTAGATGTCCACCTCCAGGGCGGTGTTGCTGGCGATCACGCCGAGCTGGCGGATCACGGCCGGGTTGTTGCTGATCTCCTGCGGGCGCAACACGAGGCGCGGTGCGAAGAGGTCGAAGTCCGCGTAGACCTCGTCGAGCTTGTCTTCCGACAGCGTGAGGGCGCCGACGCTGGCCCCGGTGAGGCGGCCGGCGCGAATGGCGTCCACGCACGAGTCCTGGAACACCTCCGTGTACATCGTGAAGGGCGGCATGTCGTCGTGCTCGGCCAGGTCGGCGATAAGGGCGTTGCCGATGTTGCCGACGCCGCTCTGCAGCGGCAGGAACTCCGCCGGCAGCCGCCCGGCGGCGAGCTCGTCGAGGAAGAAGCGCACGAGGTTCTCGGCGATCGCACGGCTGGCGGCGTCCGGGGCGCGCGGCGCCGGCCGCGTGCTCGCCTGGTGCGTCTCGACCACGGCGACCACCTTGGCCGGGTCGACGGTGGCGTAGGGCACCCCGATGCGGTCCAGCGGGTGGCCGATCGAGAGCGGCTCGCGGTGCGGGGGCAGCCCGAGCATGTGGATGTCGCTGAGGCCGCTCACCCTCGGGTCGTGCCGCCGGTTGCGCTCGACGATGACCTTGCCGGCCACCATCAGGAAGGTCGGCGCGTTGCCGACGGCGGTGGTGAGAAAGACCCGCCCGTCGGCGCTGATGTCCGTGGCCTCGACGATGGCGATGTCCACCGGGCCGAAGAAGCCCTCCGTGATCTGCTGGGCGCAGTGCGAGAGGTGCTCGTCGTGGTACTCGATGCGGCCCTCGTTGATCGCGTCGCGGCAGGGACCCTCGGACTGGAACGGCATACGGAAGCTGAGGGCGTCCTCCTTGGCGAGCTCGACGTCGCCGGCCGGGCCCGCCTCGGCGCCGGCGAGGATGCGGATCTTGAACGGCTCCCCGGCCTCGTGCAGGGCGCGCGCCCGCTTCGTGAGCGCGCCCGTCACCGCCTGCGGGATGCCGGGGTCGGTGAAGCCGCCCACGCCGAGCGTGGCCCCGTGGGGGATCAGCTCGGCGGCCTCCTCGGCGCTCATCGTCGGGTACGCGCACGTCGCCATCTCACTCACCTCTTCGCCGTGGGTCGTCGCCGGTCGGCGTCCACCCATCCTATCCGCCTCCCGGCGGGGCTGAGGAGAGTCCACGCCGGCTGCGCCACAACGCCGGGGCCTACCGGCCGGCCGCGTCTACCGGTATGGTCGGCGTGCGGTCAGCGATGCGAGGAGGGGACATGGCCGAGAAGGGCGGCAACGCCGCCGCCGGCACGGCCGGCGCCATCTACGGGTTCGGGTTCATCGGAGCCCTCGTGTACTTCATCCAGACGGCGACCTCGTTCTGGGACGGCGTCTGGGGCGTGATCCAGGCCATCTTCTGGCCGGGCTTCCTCGTCTGGGGGCTGCTGGACTTCCTGCACCTCTGACCGGGGTCGCCGCTGCGGCCTCTGCGCGGCGCGGCGTCTCCCACAGGGCCCCGCCGGCTCGGCATGCACCCGCCGGCGCTCTCAGCACGTCACGTGCAGCACCGCGTGCACGTCGCCGGGCTCGAGGTCGCGGAGCAGGGCGAGGGCCTCCGGCGTGGTCACGGTCACGACCTCCACGCCGCGGCGCTCGCCCTCCGTGAAGACGTCCGCCGTCACCGGGAGGCTGCCGTGGGCGCCGGTGCCGACGACGAGGCGGCGGCCGCCCCACGGCAGGTCCTCGGCGGCCGTGAGCGGCGTGTGGCCGAACTCCTCACGGCGCGCCTTCGAGGCGTGCTTGCGGCGCTTGCGTGCCCGGCCGGCATCCACGACCACGTCGTGGTCGTACCGCCGGCCGTCGATCTCTATCTCGCCGAACCCGATCCAGCGCGCGTCCATGGGCCTCCTCCGGTCGCCTCACGCGGCCGTCTCACGCGACCGCTTGCGTGCGCGTCGCGGGGCCTGCTCGCGCGCCCGCCAGCGCCCGCCTCACGCGGTCGGCCTGGGCTCGCCTCGCGCGGTCCGCTCACGCGGGCGTCCGTGGCCGCGCCTGCCCGCCCGTCACAACACCCTGTCGGTGTACGGGATCTTGCGGATCAGGGCGCTGAGTCCGAAGCACAGCGGCACTGCGAGCGCCGCGACCAGCGCCCACTTGAGCAGCGGATACCAGGTGATGCCGCGCAGCTCGTACGCCAGCGTCGCGATCAACGGGGCGTGGATGAGGTAGGCGGCGTAGGCGTTGGGGACCAGGAACGCCGCCAGCCTGCCCCTGCGGTCGAGGCGCCGGCGGAAGAAGTACAGCACGGCGACGCACATGCTCACGCACATGAACGCCTCCCAGAGGGCGTATGCGGCGGACTGCCAGTGCAGGCCGCCCTTGAACGGGGTGTCGTCGTCGGCGGCCCCGGACACGAGCATGAGCGGCGCCCAGCCGATGATGAAACCCACGGCCACCCACAGCCAGCGGCGCCCCGTCGTGTCGGGCAAGCCGCGCAGCCGGTCGCGCCGGTAGGCCAGCAGCCCGACCACGAACAGGGCCACGTAGCTCGCGAAGAAGCCCAGCTGCAGGTTGAGCGGCGTGAACGTGAAGCCGTCAAGGGGGAAGGCCAGGCGCAGCAGCCACGCCGCACCTGCGAGGCCGAGGGCGAACAGCACCAGCACGCGGTCGCGCGGGAACGGCCGTGGCGTCACCGAGGGCTGCGGGCCGGCCGGGCCGACCACGCGCCACAGTACGTAGGCCAGCGAGAAGATGAGCAGCACCTCGACGAACCAGAGCGGCCCCTGCCCCAGCAGGCGCCAGCCGCTGAAGTAGACCGTCGTGATGAAGGTCCACAGCGACAGGCGTGCGGAGAATCCCGGGAACCACCAGCAGAACAGCGGGTTCACGACCCAGCAGAACACGGCCAGCGGGATGCCGAGACGCACCAGGCGGTCCTTGAGGAAGCGGCCCGGCCCCTTGCGGTCGTACGAGCCGGGCGCGAAGTAGGCGGAGATGAGCAGGAACAGGCCCATGAAGTAGGCCTGGTCCACGGCGCAGAACCAGCCGCCCAGTGACTCAGCAACGACGTCCTGGCGGCCCTCCAGGTAGATCCAGCTGCCGGTGCCGGCGTAGGTGATCATGAGGTGGTGGAGGATGACGAGGATCGTCAGGAACACGCGGATGTTGTCGACGAACAGCAGACGTGCGCCGGTCGCAGGGGAGGCGACCGGGGCGCCGGTCCCCAGGCTCGCGTCCCCATCGACGATGCTCACGGCGTGGCCCTCCTTTCCGCGCCGCCCGGCAGGTCAGCGCACACGCTCGCCTGTGCCGCGGGCCGTGTCAACGTTTGCGGTCGTTCCCGGACGGCCGCGCCGGTCTGGACGCGGCGGACGCGCCCGCGGTAGACTCTGGTGCATACCAGCATCCGCGCCCGGCCCGCCGTGCCGGCAGACCCCGACCGAAGCGAGGACGAGTGACCGCCGTGGCCAGGCCCCAGTTCCTTCCGTTCGACCCGCCCTTGCGCACGCTCATGGGCCCCGGGCCGTCCGACGTGGCGCCGCGGGTCCTGCAGGCCATGGCGCGCCCCACCATCGGCCATCTGGACCCCGCGTTCGTGCGCCTCATGGAGCAGGTCAAGGATCTGCTGCGCTACGCATTCCAGACCACGAACGAGGTGACGTTCCCGGTGTCCGGCCCGGGCTCGGTCGGCATGGAGACCTGCTTCGTGAACCTGGTGGAGCCGGGCGACAAGGTCGTCGTCTGTCGCAACGGCGTGTTCGGGGCCCGCATGCTGGAGAACGTCACGCGCGTCGGCGGCGTGCCCGTGGCCGTCGACGACGACTGGGGCACGCCCGTCTCCGTTGACAAGGTCGCAACAGCCCTCGACGAGCACCCCGATGCGAAAGTCGTGGCCTTCGTGCAGGCCGAGACCTCGACCGGCGCGCACACGCCGCCGGCGCCGCTCACGCGCCTGGCGCATGAGCGCGGCTGCCTCGTCATCGTGGACACGGTCACGGCGCTCGGCGGCGTGCCCGTCCTCGTGGACGAGTGGGAGCTCGACGCGGTCTACTCCGGATCGCAGAAGTGCCTGAGCTGCCCGCCCGGCCTGGCGCCGGTCACGTTCGGGCCGCGTGCCGTGGAGCGCGTCAAGGCGCGCACGACCCCCTGCCGGAGCTGGTTCATGGACCTCAGCCTGCAACTCGGGTACTGGCAGTCCGGGACGCGCGTCTACCACCACACTGCCCCCGTCAATGCCTTGTACGGCCTGCACGAGTCGCTGCTCATCCTGGCGGAGGAGGGGCTCGACACGGCCTGGGAGCGGCACCGCACGAACCACCAGGCGCTGGTCGCCGGACTCGAGGCTCTGGGCCTCACTACGCTCGTGCCCGAGGAGGACTGTCTGCCGGAGCTGAACATGGTGGTCGTGCCCGGGGGCGTCGACGAGGCCGCCGTGCGCGGGCGCCTGCTGCAGGAGCACGACCTCGAGGTCGGGGCCGGCCTGGGCGCTCTCGCCGGCAAGGTCTGGCGCGTGGGCCTCATGGGGCACGCCTGCACGGCCGCCAACGTGGTCAAGTGCCTGCGTGCCTTCGCCGAGGTCCTCGGCGCGGACGTCGTCACGGGGACCGCGGACGACGCCGAGCGCGCGGCGCGGGCGCAGGGCTTCGCCGGCCCCGCCTGACGCTCCCATCACACCAGTCTCGCGTGGGGACGACTGCCGTCCCGACCCTCCTGGGGTACCCTGAGGGGCATGGACGGAGGACGTGTGAGACGGCCGGTCCGGCGCGGGTGCCGCGGCGTCGCGTGGCCGCTCGCCCTCGTCCTGGCGCTGGCGGTGCTCGTCGCCGCCGGAGCGGGGGCGTTCGCCTGGAGCCGCCTCGACCGGCCCGCGGAGAACGCCACCGCCGCTCGCACGTCCTCTTCCCCGAGCCCCGCCCCCTCCGCCTCCGCGGCTTCGCCGCCGCCGGCGTCCGGCGCGCCGGCGCGCTCCTCCTCCACCCCGCGTCCGCACTTCGTCAAGTACCCGCAGCCGGTGCCGATCCTTGTGTATCACCACGTTGCGAGAAGGCCCACCGGTCCGCCGCTCGTCACCATGAGCACGGCCCGGTTCCGCAGGCAGATGGCCTGGCTGGCCGCGCACGGGTACCAGGCCGTCACGCTGCGGCGCGTCTACGACGCCTGGACAGGGGATGGCACGCTGCCGCCCCACCCCGTCGTGATCTCGTTCGACGACGGCTACGTGGACCAGATCCGCAACGCCGCCCCGGTGCTCCGCGACCACGACTGGCCGGCCCAGCTCAACCTCGTGTTCGAGGCGCTGTACCTCGGCGCGACGCCGCCGCCGGACCGTCTGACGCCGTCCATGGTCCGCACCGTCCTCGACGACGGCTGGGAGCTCACGTCGCACAGCCTCTCCCATCCGGATCTCACGCGCCTGCACGGCGCCCGGCTGCGCCGGCAGCTCACGGTGTCGAAGCGGCGGCTGCGTGAGACCTTCCACGTGCCGGTCGACTTCTTCTGCTATCCGGGCGGTATCTACACCCGGCGCGTCAAACGCGCCGTGCGCGACGCGGGCTACCTGGCTGCGACGGGCACACGCTACGGCGCCGCGACGCCGCGCGACCTGTACTCGCTGCCGCGCATCTACTGCTACCGCGGCGAGACGGACCGGGTGTTCGCGGCGCGGCTGAGAGAGACGCTGTCCGCGGCCGACTGACACGCGCGGGCGGCGCACTCAGGCGGCGCGGCGCCCGTGCTCGGCGTCGTGCGCCGCGCCGCGCCCGCCCGTCCCCGGGTGGTGCAGCCGGTGCACGGAGCCGGAGCCGCGCCGGTCCAGCTCGCGCGCGAGCCCGGCGCGGGTGACGTACCCGGTCAGGGACTGCTCGTCCACCAGGCCGAGCAGACGGCCGCCGTGCATCACGGCCACCACCGGCGCCCGACCGGAGGCCAGCAGCCGGAGCACGTGGAGCGCCGCACCTTCGGCGGGCACCTCGGCGGCTGCGTCGCGACCGCGCATGACTGCGGCCACGCGGTCGCTGTCCCAGCGCTGGCGGTCCACCTGGCCGAGGTCGGCGGCGCACAGCACGCCTTCGTACTCGCCCGGCTCGGCCCCCGCCACCGGCAGGCAGCGGGCCTGCGTGGGGAGCAGGTAGTCACGCACCGCCACGTGGAGGGTGATCTGCGGCGGCACCCAGGCCGGCGGCTTCGAGACAAGCCGTCCGGCCGGCACGCCGCGCAGCCTGTCCTCGGCGACGCCGAGGCGGCCGGCGGAGCGCGCCGACTGCACCAGCATCCAGCCGATCAAGCCCGTCCAGAGGCCTCCGATGAGGTCGCCGCGCAGGATGAACGCTGCGCCGCCCGCGACCAGCAGGTAGCCCAGCACGCGCCCGGCCCTGGCGGCTCCGGAGGTCGCCCGCGCGTGGTCGTTCCACAGGCCCCAGAGCGCCGCGCGGAGCACCCGGCCGCCGTCGAGCGGGAAGCCGGGCAGCATGTTGAACAGGGCCAGGAGCACGTTGAGGGAGCCGAGGTACAGCGCCAGGGCGTGCACGGGCGGCGGGGAGGGGACCAGGGCGGCGACGCCGAGCAGCGCCGCGCCGAGCACGAGGCTGGTGAGAGGGCCGACACCGGCCATGAGCGCCTCGCGCCACGGTCCGGCGGGCTCTTCCTCGATGGTGGCGACCCCGCCCAACGCGAACAGCGTGATGCCCCGTACCCGGATGCCCTGCGCGCGCGCCACCAGGGAGTGCGCCAGCTCGTGCACGAGCACCGAACCGAACAGCAGCAGGGAGGCAGCCAGGGCCAGCCCCCAGTACATCACCTGGCCCGCCGTGAACATGGCCGGCAGCACCGCGGTCGCCAGCGACAGCGTGAGCAGGCCGACGATGACGAACCAGCCGGCGCGGATCCGCACCTCGATGCCGAACAGCCTTCCGATCTTGAGCCCGCCGTCCACCGGGGCTCCTCTCGTCGACCACTACCGTCTTTGTTCCCGGAGGCCGGCGGCGGCATGCGGGGCCGCGAGGGACGCCGCGACGGTCGCCTCAGCTCCGCATCGGGTATCACTTCCCCGAAGGGTGTGCAGCGCACGAGCTGGTGACGTGGACGGGCTGTCCGAACCCATCGACGATCGTGGTCGCGCATGCCGGGGCGGTCCTTTGCTGAGGAGCGGTTCCGTACCCGACGCGGGCGAGGCGCCGCCTGACCGGCTCCGCGACGGAGCCCGTCGCGACCTCGCTCGTCGCGTGCAGGGCCTGCTGGCCTGCGTCGTGCTGGTCGTCGCGGCCTGGCTCGGGCTCGTGGCCGGCGGCGGTCCCCTGAGCGCCCACGCCGGTGAGGCGCCGCTACGCTCCATGCACTCCGCCGGCACCTCGCGAGCGCCGGCGGGAGTGCGCGTGGCGCTCGCCCGGGTGGAGCGCGGCCTCGTCGAGATCACCACGTCGTTCGGCTACGCCTTCCGGTACGGCCAGGGTGCCGGCATGGTGGTCGGCCCCGACGGTCTCGTGCTGACCAACACCCATGTCGTCGACGGCGCGGTGGGCATCGCGGTCACGAGTGTGGCCACGGGCCGCCTGTACGGGGCCGCGGTGGTCGGGTACGACCGCCGCCAGGACGTCGCGGTGCTGAGGCTGGACGGGGCTCAAGACCTGCCCACGGTGCCTCTGGGGGATGCTTCAGGCCTGACCGTCGGCACGTCACTGGTCGTGCTGGGCCGCGCGCACGGGGTGCGAGGTCCGCCCCGGGTGTCGCGCGGAGTGGTCACCGGGCTGGGGAGGGTCGTCATGAGCGATGAGCCCTGCGGGGTCCACACCCAGCGCCTCACGGCGATGACCATCTCCGGGGCCCGCGTGGCCCACGGCGATTCGGGTGGCCCCGTGCTCGACGCGGACGGGCGGGTGATCGGCATGATCGTCGGGAGCTCCTGCGGGTCCGCCCGGCCGCAGGAGCCGGTCACCGGCTTCGCCGTGCCGATCGACGCGGCGATGGCGGTGGTGCGGCAGGTGGCGGCGGGGAGGGCCAGTGATGAGATCCACGTCGGCCCGACCGCCTGTCTGGGCGTCGCCGTGGCGGCTCTCCGCGCGCCGGCCCGGGGGTCCATGCGCGGAGCGCCGCGCCGCGGCGCCGCCGTCGCCGGCGTCGTCCCCGGCTACCCGGCCGCGGCAGCCGGTCTCGTGGCCGGCGACGTGATCGTCTCCGTGGCCGGCCGGCGGGTCTCCTCGGGTGCCGACGTCACCGAGGTGGTGGCGCCTCTGCGGCCCGGCGAAGTCATCGAGGTGGTGTGGAGGGATGGCGCGGGGCGGGTGCACGCATCCCTGCTCCGGCTGGCAGAAGGACCCCCGGCCTGACCACGCCGGTCGCCCGTCCGGCTCGTCCGCTCTCCACTGCCGGCGCAGCGGGTCGGGTCTGCCGATAGGATGGGGGCGCCAGGCAAGCCGGTCAGCGGGAGGGTGTCGTGCAGTACGAGGAGTTCCTCGCCTTCATCAAGGGCCGCCGCACAGTGCGCGCCATCAAGCCCGATCCGCTCCCGGACGATACCGTCGACAAGCTGCTCGAGGCGGCACGCTGGGCGCCCACCGGGTTCAACATGCAGCCGGTCGAGCTGCTCGTGGTCGACGACCCGGAGCTGCGCGCCGCGATACGCCGCATCGTCGACGACTACAAGAACAGCGATTTCTTCGCCCTCGAGGCGACCCGCGAGCCGTGGCAGGGGTCGCCCTGGTCCATCGCGTCGCACGGGCGCTGGGAGACGCCGGCGGCGCCGGTCATGATCGCCGTGCTCGGCGACACGCGGCGTCGCGTGGGCCTGCCCATGGCGGCACGCTACGCGAAGCAGAAGGGCGCTTCGATCTTCGAGTCGTCGCTCGCCAACGCCTTCCTCTGCATCCTGCTGGCCGCCCACAGCCTCGGGCTGGCGGCCGTGCCGTGCTCGGGCGTCAAGTACCCGACGGTGGAGGGCAAGGTGAAGGCCCTGCTCGCTCTGCCCGACTTCATCTACCTGTACGACCTCGTGCTGGTCGGCGAGTCGGCGATGGGCGACGAGAAGCTCTCGGGCAAGCTCATGCGCCCGCGCGGCGAGATGGTGCACCGCGACCGCGCCGCGGACGATGAGTTCCTCGGCGAGGACGAGCTGCGCGCGCAGCTCGTGAAGCTGCGCGCCGGCAACGTGGCCCGGCATGTGGAAGGGGACGCGGCCGGGCGCTGAGCCGCCGCCGGGCGTACGGGACCGCCACCCGGGCTCGCCGCCCGGGCTCAGCCTTCGAACAGCCCGAGGGGGTCCGCCGTCCCGGCGCGCTCCGCGCGCGGCCACGGCCGCCACTTGGAGAACGGCGCGTACGCCTCCTTGGGCGACGGCGTCTCCTGCTCCACGCCCGCGCCGTGGCTGAGCGCCAGCGGCGAGCGTGGGTAGACGATCCCCTGATCCGCGGTGGTGCGGCTGCCCGCCATGAAGATGGCACACGGCCCGTCGCCGGCGCCGACGAAGATGTGCGTCGTGCCCGCGGGGCAGTGGACGAAGTCCCAGGCCTTGAGCCGGCGCTCCTGCTCCTCGACGATCAGCACGCACTCGCCGGCCAGCACCAGGAAGTCCTCCTGCTCGGTCTCTCTGTGGTACATCCCGTTCGGCTGCCCCGGCTGCAGCACGCACAGGGTGTACCCGATGGCGCTGAACTCGGGCTCGCCCTCGAAGATGCAGCTGCTGCCGAAGGTCTCGCTCTGCCCCCAGGCCGCATCCCGCACGTTCACGGTGAACCAGCCTTCACCGGCGGGCGCGAGACCTCCCTCGGTCTCACGCAGCGGTGCCTCGTCCATGTGCCCTCCTCCTTCCCCGCATCCGTCTGCACAGGGCGGGTCGCGCCCGCTGTTCACGACGACTTTGCACGTTCTTCATGATTTTGTAATCAAAACACTGATATGCTTTCAAACTACAGGAGCGTGACGGGAAAGCGACTGACCCCGGGAGGGATGCCCTGTGGACCCGAGCGAGTTCCACGCCGTCGAGGCCGGCGAAGTGGTCAGCTGCCCCGAAGGATACGCCGCTTTCGTGCCGGCGCCACTGCCGCCCCGCTTCGCCTACAGCCGCGAGCTGGCCCTTGCGCTGTCGCGTGCCGACGCTGCCCTCGGCGAGCTCTCCGGCATCGGCATGCAGCTGCCCGACCCCGACCTCCTGGATGCGCCGTTCAAGCGCCAGGAGGCGCTGTGCTCGTCGCGCATCGAAGGCGCCGAGGTCAGTCTCTCGGACCTGCTGCTCGACCAGGTCGGCGCCGCGCGTCCCAGCGTGCCGCGCGACCACCTGCGTGAGGTGCGCGCCTGCATCGCCACACTGCGCTTCGGCGTGCAGCGGCTCAAGGAGGAGCCGCTCTCGCTGGACTTCGTGCGCGCCCTGCACGAGCGCCTGCTCATGGGCGAGGTCGGTCAGGCGCGCACGCCCGGCGAGTTCCGCACCTCTCAGAACTGGATAGGTCCGCCGGGCGCCACGCTGGCCACGGCCACCTACGTGCCCACGCCCATCGCGCAGCTGCACCAGTCGCTCTCCCAGTGGGAGGCCTTCCTGCGGGAGCGGGGCAGCATGCCCGACCTCGTGCAGTGCGCCCTGCTCCATGCGCAGTTCCAGAGCATCCACCCGTTCGTGGGCGGCAACGGGCGGCTCGGGCGCCTGCTCATCACGCTGTTCCTCATGGAGCGCGGCCGCCTCAGCCGCCCGCTTCTCTACCTCTCGGCGTTCCTCGAGGGCCACCGCGACGAGTACTACGTGCTGCTGCAGCGCGTGCGCACGCACGGGGAGTGGGAACCCTGGCTGCGCTTCTTCGCCCAGGGCGTGTACGAGACGGCGCGGCGCGCGTCCCGCCAGGCACGCGCGCTCATCGGCCATTACGAGCGCGACCGCGAGAAGCTCAAGGGCCACGCGCTGGCGCTCGCCGACGAGCTGTTCCGCACGCCCTGCATGACGGTCCCCGAGGCGCAGCGCCTGCTCGACGTGACGAACCCCACGGCGCGCAGCGCCGTGCGCCGGCTCGAGGCCGCGGGCCTGCTGCAGGAGTGGGCCGAGAAGAGCTGGCCGCGGGTGTACCTGGCGAGGCACGTGCTCGACGCCGTCATGCACCCGCTCGAAGACCTGCGCACCCTGTCGGGCGCCGAGGCGCATGGAGCCGTCATCAAGTCCGCGGCCGTGGAGACGCAGCAGCCGTTGCGGCGCGCCGACCGTCTCATGGCCGAGGCCATGGACATCATCGACGCGGCCCGCGAGCGCGGTGCGCAGCTGCGGCTCACCGGCGGCCTCGCGATCCGCCGCTACTGCACCGACCTCGCGTTCATGGACCGCGAGTACTCCGACATCGACTTCGTAGGACTGGCGGCGCAGCACAAGGAGATGGGCGAGGTCTTCGCCGCGCTCGGCTACACCGAGAACCGCTACGTGAGCCAGTCCACCGACCACGGGCAGCTCCAGTTCATCAAGGACGAGGCGCTCCGCCATGCGGTCGAGAAGGCCGCCGGGAGAGCCTGCGACGCGTCCTACGAGCCGCCGCTCGTGGACCACGTGGACGTCTTCCTCGACGTGATGCGCATGGACCATGACGTGGACGTGCAGGAACGCCTGGACATCGACGAGTACGCCATCTCCCCGGCGGACGCGTTCATCGCCAAGATGCAGATCGGCAAGATCAACCAGAAGGACGTGCACGACATCGTCGCCCTGGTCAAGGACGTGCCGCTGCGCGACGTGGATGACGATACCAGCATCGACGTGCTGCACATCGCCGCCATGTGCTCGCGCGACTGGGGCCTGTACCACGACGTCATGACGAACATCGAGAAGGCGATGGCCATGGCCGGCGACTACGGCCTCACGGCCGGCGAGGAGCACCGCGTGCTGGCGCGCCTGCGGGCCATCGAGGAGTCGGTGGAGAACGCCAGCAAGACGTTCCGCTGGCGTCTGCGTGCCAGCGTGGGCCAGCGGGTCGCCTGGCGCCGCGAGATCGAGGAGACCGAAGGTACGTCGGTCGTCGCGCCCGAGTGGGACTACCGGCGCGACCTCGGCTGACGCGGGGCCGTTCCGCTGCGGCCGCGCCGGCGCCCACACTTCGTCGCGGCCCGGCCGTACGCCCCCGGCCGCAGCATAGAATGTATGCAGTGACGCCGGCCGCGGGCGGGGCGCGAAGGTCACGCCCGGACGCCGGCAGGAGGGAGCAGGCATGGGGGGCATGGTCCCTGAGGACGTCTACGAGCTGACGGGGGTGTCGGACCCCCGGCTCTCGCCCGACGGCGCCACGGTCGCCTACGTCGTGGACCGCGTCGACGGCGAGGCCAACGAGTACCGCGGCACGATCTGGCTGGCGGCCGCCGACGGGACGGGCGAGCCGCGGCCCTTCACGAGCGGGGCCAAGTGCGATGGCGATCCGCGCTGGTCCCCGGACGGCACCGGGCTGGCCTTCACGTCGAACCGCGACGGCAAGGTGGCGCAGCTGTACGTCATGCCCGTGCACGGCGGTGAGCCGCGCAAGCTCACCGATCTCAAGGAGGACGTCACGCAGCCGCAGTGGTCGCCGGACGGCTCGGCCATCGTCTTTGTGTCGCGCCTGCGCGACGCGGCCTACGACGAGGAGGACGACAAGAAGCGCGAGCCGCGCCGCATCACGCGTCTGCAGTACAAGCACGACAACATCGGCTGGACCTGCGACCGGCCGCAGCACCTGTTCACGGTGAAGGCGGACGGCTCGGAGCCGGCGCTGCAGCTCACGAGCGGCGACTGCGAGGACTCGGGGCCGGCCTGGTCCCCCGATGGGCGCACCATCGCCTTCGTCTCCGCCCGGCACGAGGACTGGGACCT
>Ga0172371_10003442_pt1 | contig 24510 bp, 15 predicted proteins | sample Lak12m_FD_114543 | JGI IMG/M metagenome (GOLD analysis project Ga0172371, IMG submission 114543) | Freshwater microbial communities from Kabuno Bay, South-Kivu, Congo - kab_022012_12m | ecosystem: Environmental > Aquatic > Freshwater > Lake | place: Democratic Republic of the Congo: South-Kivu... | reverse complement strand
GGGCGAGGTAGTCGTTGACGGTCACCACGTGGACGCCCTTCCCCTCCAGGGCGTTCAAGTAGGCCGGCAGCGTGGCCACCAGGGTCTTCCCTTCGCCGGTCACCATCTCCGCGATCGCGCCGGAGTGGAGCACCATGCCGCCCAGGAGCTGAACGTCGAAATGCCGCATCCCCAGGACTCGCCGCCCCGCTTCCCGGCACACGGCAAAGGCCTCGATCAGCAGGTCGTCCAAGGTCTCCCCGGCCGCCAGCCGCTTGCGGAACTTGTCGGTCTGCTCCCGCAGCTCGGCGTCGGTCATTTGCTGGCAGATCGGCTCCCGGGCCCCGATCGCCACGACCCTCGGCTGGAGCTTCTTGAGGTACCGGGCGTTGGAGGAGCCGAACAGGCTGGTCAGCCCACGCTCCACGCCCCGTCCCACTCCGCGGAAGACGCCACATACGATATCCCAAATCTGAGCGAGAACGTCCATGGCCGTGTCGCCGGACTGCCGGCACGAAGAGACAATGCGAACCCCTGGCGAGCCCCACGCGGGTCCGCTCCTGTTCGTTAGAAGGCGCAACGCTTTTCAACTAGGCAGTTTACAAGCCCTAATGGGGATGGTCAATAACGGTTGATCCCTTGCTCTCCCCCCGGTAGAATGACACTTTCGGGACGCAACAGGGCTCAGAGCCATAGCCGTAGGGCGGACGGAGCGGAGCAACGCCCGCCGATAGCCTGGCTTGGCCCGGCGGGCCTCACTACATTCGGTCCGCCCTACAGGATGCAGTTTGTTTATATTGTGCATATTCTATATATTGTCTTGTCGCTGGAGTTCGACTTGCCAAACGTCCCGACCAACATAGATATCTCTGGACAATTGGTGTTCCTCGGGACCGGCACGTCGCACGGCGTTCCCCTGATCGGGTGCGGTTGCGCCACGTGCCGAAGTCCCAACCCGAAGGACCGGCGGACCCGTTGTGCGGTGGCCATCGGCCTCCCACAAGGCAACCTGTTGGTGGACACCCCGCCCGAGTTGCGGATTCAGCTCCTACGCGAGCGGCTCGGCTTGATCCACGCGGTGGCGTATACTCACGCCCATGCGGACCATTTGTTCGGACTCGACGACCTGCGGATCTTCCCACGCTACCTTGGACACGAGATGCCGATCTACTGCGAGGAGGAGGTTGAAGCGGCCATTCGGCGGTCGTTTTCCTACGCCTTCGACCCGGCGCTCCAGGAGTATCCCGCGGGGGGCGTGCCGAAGCTGGCCTTTCAGCGGATCGGCTCAACCCCGTTCGAGATCCTCGGAGCGAAGGTCGTTCCGATCCGCCTGCTCCACGGCCGGATGCCCATCCTCGGGTTTCGTTTCGGCAACGTGGCCTACTGCACCGACACCAACCGGATCCCGCCGGAGAGCATGGCCTTGTTGGAAGGTTTGGACGTGTTGATCCTCGATGGCCTGCGGCAGGAGCCCCACGTGACTCACTTTGGCCTCGACGAGGCGGTGGAGATCGCCCGCCGCTTGGCCCCCAGGCGGACGTTCTTCACCCACGTGTCGCACCGCCTGGAACACGAGGCGACGAACCGCGCGCTGCCGCCGGGGATGGAGTTGGCCTACGATGGGCTGCGGATCCCGTTGCGGGTTGGAGAGCAGCCATGGACCCCTTGAAGCGCGAACTCCTCTCGGTGCTCGCACCGTGTGGGCAGGAGCGACTGCTGCGGTTCTGGGACTCGCTGGATGCGGGCCAGCGTGAGTCGTTGGCCTTGGAGATCCGGTCGATCGACTTCCGCCTCGTCGCGGAGCTTTTTCGCCAGCCGGACTTTAAGGCGGCGATGCGGGCCTTGGCCGCTCGGGGAACCTCGCCCCCGTCGTTTGCCCTCGGGGACCCACGTAACCGAATCGCGCCCGACGCGGCGCGGCAACGGGGAGTGGAGTCGCTGCGGGCCGGGCGCGTGGGCGTGATGCTGGTGGCCGGGGGGCAAGGGACGCGGCTGGGGTTCAAACACCCCAAGGGCATGTTTCCCATCGGCCCGGTCTCAGGCAAGTCGCTTCTTCAGATCCACTTCGAGAAAGTCCGTGCAGTCGCACGCCGCTACGGGGTTCGGATTCCGCTCTACCTGATGACCAGTCCGGAGACGCACGAGGAGACGGTTGCCTATCTTAGGGGCCACGAGCGTTTTGGGGTCCCGGCCGACGATCTCTGCGTGTTCTGCCAGGGCACCATGCCCGCCGTGGACGCCCGGACCGGGAAGGTCCTCCTGGCTGATCGCCATCACGTGGCCTTGAGCCCGGACGGACACGGCGGCATGTTGGCCGCGCTCGCGCGGAGCGGAGCCATGGCCGACGCCGGGAGACGGGCCATCCGGCACCTGTTTTACTTCCAGGTCGACAATCCGCTGGTCCACGTCTGCGACCCGGAGTTCCTCGGCTACCACGTGCTCTCCGGTTCGGAGTTCACCAGCCAGGTGGTTCGCAAGCAGGAGCCGACGGAAAAGGTGGGGAACGTGGTCCAGGTCGACGGGCTTCTGTACGTCATCGAATACAGCGACCTGCCTGACGACGTGGCCACGCGCCGGGCCGCCGACGGCTCGCTGGAGATCTGGGCCGGCAGCATTGCGGTCCACGCGATGGAGTTGTCGTTCCTCGAGCGGATGGTCCAAGCGGCCGGCGGGCTCCCCTTCCATCAGGCGTCCAAGAAGGTCGCGCACGTCGACGAGCAAGGCAATCGGGTGCAGCCCGCCGAGCCGAATGCGCTCAAGTTCGAGCGGTTCATTTTCGATTTGATGCCTTCGGCCCAGCGGGCGATCGTGGTGGAAGTCGATGCTGCGAGGCACTTCGCACCGTTGAAGAATGCCTCCGGGAAACCCCGCGACACGGCCGAGAGCGTCAGGGCGCAGTTGTCCGCTGTGCACCGCGAGTGGCTCCGCTCCGCGGGGTTCGACGTGGCCGGCGACGTGCCGGTCGAGATCAGTCCCCTCTTCGCCCTGGATGAGGAGGAACTCGCGGCAAGGATGCTCTCGAAGAAACCGATCACGGAGGCGACGTATTTCGGATGAGGGCCGGCGAAGAGACAGGCGAAGAGAACGGCGAAGAGACAAGTGCATGGCAGCTCGGTTCCACTCCTGAAAAGGGCGTCAAACAGAAAAACCGACCACTGACCACCGACCACTGACCACCACTCCCATGCTTCATGCCGTCATCATGGCTGGAGGCTCGGGAACGCGGCTCTGGCCCGAAAGCCGCGCGTCCCGGCCGAAACAGTTTATGCGAATCGAGGGGGACCGGACCTTGCTCCAGGCCGCGGTCGACCGTCTCGGAGCGCTTGTGCCGCTGGAGCGGGTCGTGATCGCCACGCGACGCGACCTGGCCGGCGAAACCCAGAGCCAGCTCAGCCAGCTCCCGCGCGGGGCGATCCTGGCGGAGCCGTGTCCGCGCAACACGGCCCCGTGCATCGGGCTGGCGGCGATCCGCATCGTGCGCGACGACCCGGAGGGCACCATGGTCATCTTGCCCGCAGACCAGATCATCTCTCCGCCCGAGGCGTTCCAGGACGCCGTCCGGTTCGCCGCCGCGCTGGTGGATGACGATCCACGTCGCCTGGTCACGTTCGGGATCCGGCCCACGTATCCGGCCACGGGGTTTGGCTATATCGAGCGCGGCGAACCCTTGAGCCTGCCTCAAGAAAAGGGGACTGGCTCCGTCGCAAACCGTGTTCAACCGACGGAAGGTGTAACCAGCGACGGTGCCTGTCCCCCTGGCGACCCTGGCGCCCCGGCTGCCGCAACGGCGGTCCACCGCGTGGTTCGCTTCCACGAGAAGCCGGCTCGGGCCGTGGCCGAGCAGTATGTGGCGGCGGGGCGGTTTTCGTGGAACGCGGGGATCTTCGTCTGGAGGGCGCGAACGATTCTCGACGCCCTGGCCCGTTTCCGCCCGGAAATCCACGCCCGCTTGGTGCGGATCGGCGACGCGGTTGACGGTCCTCAGTTCTCCGAGGTCCTCGAACGCGAGTTCGCGGCCATGGAGAAGGTGTCGATCGACTATGCCGTGATGGAGCGGGCCGAAGAAGTGGTGGTCGTGGAGCCTGCGTTCCAATGGGACGATGTGGGCGGCTGGCTGGCCCTGGAGCGCTATCGCCCGCGCGACGAGCGCGGCAACGTGGCCGACGCCGAGCGGCACATGGCGATCAACTCTTCGGGCATCCTCCTGCGGGTCGACGACCCGGGGCACCTGGTGGTGGTTGCCGGCGTCGAGGACCTGGTGGTGGTGGTCACGCCCGACGCCACCCTGATCGCCAACAAGCACGACGAGAAGTCGATCGCGGCCATCACCGAAGAACTCCGCAAGCGCGGCTGGACGGAGTATCTGTGACGATCGCCCGAAGAATAGCGCTTGCGTTGACCGGCTCACCAAGCCGCGACCGGTGGTCGCGCCGGAATCTTCTCGCCGCAAGCCTTGTCTTCGGGCTCGCCGCGTCGGCGGCTTTGTCGGCGGCTTTGTCGGTGGCGGCCGCGCCGTCGTCGGGAGTGAGCCAGGCCGACGAGCGATTCTGGCTTACGATCGCCGACCGGGAGCCGCCCGACACGATGAGCTTGCGGCAACTCTTCGTTCTAATTCGCGCCTTGGCCGAATCCCGCCAACACCCGGAACGAATGGAGCGGCTCCTGGCCCTGGCCGTCCGTGCTCAGAACCGCGACCCCAAGAGTTCGGCCTTCGGCAATTTCAAGTGGCTTTGGCGCGACGCCGGTGTGACCGATCCGAACGCCGTCGAGTTCCTCGTGCAGGACGCCGTCCTGGTGTGGATCAAGCACGGGGAATGGATTCCGGAAGGGGTCCGGGCGCGGTTCCGCGAGTTGCTCGGGTACGCGGTCGAGGGGTGCCTGCGGCACCGGGTGCCGGTCACGTACACGAACATCGCGATCCTCAACGCCGGCAACGTGGCCGTGCTGGGTGAGATCCTCGACCGGCCCGACGTGGCCGAAGAGGGCTATCGCCGCCTGGAGGCCCTCTGCGTGTGGACCTGGACCTTCGGTCTCTCCGAGTATTGCAGCCCGACGTACTACGGCGTCGACTTGGACGGGCTGGAGTTTCTCCTCTCGTTTGCCCGGCGCGAGAGGGGACGGCAGCAGGCCGAGGCACTCCGCGAGCTGATCTGGACCGACGTGGCGATGAACTACTTCCCGGCGGCCGAGAAACTGGCCGGCGCTCACAGCCGCAGCTACGACTACCTCCGCGGAATCGGCTCGCTGGACGCCCACCTCAAGGCCGCCGGCTGGCTGCAAGGCGAGGTCCGCGACCGGCTGGGCCAGTGGTCGGCCGAGCGGCCGGAGGGTCTTGCCCGGCTCCGCCAACTCGCCCAGTCGCGAGTACCCCGGCTCGTGCGCGAGCGATGGGGCATGCCGCTGTGCCAGTCGCGGACCCACGCGATCTATCCCGATGTGACGCTCTCTTGCTCCGCGTCGGCCTACTTCTATCAAGACTCCCCCTTGACCGTGGACCTGGCCGGGGACCGCAATCTCCCGCGGTGCTATTTCATTGCCGACGGGCGGGAAGACCCCTACGGAAAGACTCGCGTCGAGGCCGGCATGGCCAAGCACTTGAAGGCCATCCACCTGGTCCCCTTCTGGACCGCGGCGCAGCGAACCCGCGACGCGATCGGCCTGGCGATCTACCGCCGGCCCGATCGGAAGGTCGGTTCCTTCGAGAATCTCCAGAGCCACCTGGTGCTGCGGCGACCCGCGGATGGCCTGTGGCTCGGCGGGCAACCGATCGAAGTCCGTAGGACGGGTTGGAAACCCGTCCTACCTGCGGGCTCGTCTGACGGCCGCGTGCCCGTCGAGGCCAACGTTCCGATCGTGCTCCGGTACGGCACGGCGGCGGTGGGCGTCCGGCTGCTCTGGTCGCGTGCCCAGGATGGCAAGCCCGCCGCGGCGGCCCTGGTCGACGACGGCAACGGCTTCGGCGTCCTCCGCTTGACGGTCGAACATCGCCGCGAGGCGACCACGGCGGAAGCGGGCGCGGCACTGTGGATTCGCATCGGCAGCGGGCTGGCCGGCCGGGACGCCTTCGACCGGTGGCGCAAGCGGTTCGAGGAGTCGGCGCCCTCGGCGGTGGAGTCTTCGGAGCGGCTGGTGCGACTGGAAGTGCCGGGCGAAGAGGGACCGGTGTCGATTGTCGCCCGGGCCCCTTTCGGACTCGGCGGCGGCACAGAACTCCAACCCGAACCCACCCGCGCCGTGTTGGAACTCGACGGCAAGGAAATCGGCCGGCCGATCCTCGAATCGGTCGAGCCGATCCGCTCGTGCTGCCGCGGGCGAAATCCCCTCGAGCCGATCCGCGTGCCTGCCGGGGGCGACGTTTCCTGGGAAGCGGAGGCCGGACTGGTGCTCCACGGGATGACGGTCGCCGAAGACCCGGCCGCTTCGCAAGGCCGCTACGTAGTCCAGCCGGTGGCTGGAGAAGTCTACCGGCTACCAGGCAGCGCGACGTGGGCGATTTCTGCGGCCCAATCGGGGCGATACTATCTCTGGGCCCGGGTCCTCGCGCCCGATCCGCAGAGCAACTCGTTCTACGTTTCCTGGGAGGGCGATACCGGCGAAATCCTTCCCCGCGACGCCTGGAACCTCCGCGAGGGCGGCCCGTGGAGCTGGCAGTGCCTTGCGCTAGGTAAGGGCAAGACGCCGACGCCGGTGGACCTGCGGCCCGGCCTCTCCTGGCTCCAGTTCCGCGCCCGGGAGCCGGCGACGAAGATCGACCGGTTGTTCTTGACTCCGGATGCCAACGCGCGACCGGAATAGAGAAGGCACCGGCACTTGCTCGAAGAGGGCCGCCTGGGTACGCTTCTGGAGGAAGATCTCGATCCAAGGGAGATTTCGAGAGCGAGGAGGATACCGCAATGTCTCTGTGCCGATGGCTTTGCCTTTTTGCGATCGCGTGGCTAACGCTTATTGCGTCGGGCGTGGCGGCCGATCTTCCGCCGGTCATCTACGATGAGAGCAAGGTGCCGAAGTACACCTTGCCCGATCCGCTCGTGACCTGCGACGGGCAGCAGGTGACCGACGCTGCGACGTGGCGCAACCGCCGTCGCCCGGAGATCCTCGCCCTGTTCCAGAAGTACGTCTACGGCAAGATGCCCGGCCGGCCGGAGGGGATGAAGTCTCACACCCGGTCCGTCGCCCGCGACGCCCTCGGCGGCAAGGCCACGCGCAAGGAGGTCACGGTCCTCTTCACGGGCAAGGACGACGGCCCGAAGATGGACATCCTCATCTACCTGCCCAACCAGGCGAAGAAGCCCGTGCCCCTGTTCCTCGGCCTGAATTTCGGAGGCAATCACGCCATCCATAGCGACCCGGGCATTACGCTCTCGACCTCTTGGATGCGCGATGCGCCGGACAAGGGCGTGGTGAACCACCGGGCCACGGAGAAATCCCGCGGCACGGCGAGCAGCCGCTGGCCGGTGGAGAAGATCCTCGCCCGCGGCTACGGCCTGGCCACGATCTACTACGGCGACATCGACCCCGACTTTGACGACGGGTTCCAGAACGGCGTCCACCCGCTCTTCTACAAGCCGGGCCAGACGCGCCCGGCGCCCGACGAGTGGGGCTCGATCGGCGCCTGGGCCTGGGGACTGAGCCGGGCCCTGGATTATCTCCAGACCGACGCCGACGTGGACGCCAAGCACGTGGCCGTGCTCGGGCATTCACGCCTTGGCAAGACCGCGCTTTGGGCCGGGGCCAGCGACGAGCGATTCGCCCTGGTGATCTCGAACGACTCCGGCTGCGGCGGGGCGGCCCTGAGCAGGCGATGCTTCGGCGAGACGGTCCGCCGGATCAACACCGGCTTCCCGCACTGGTTCTGCGCTAACTTCAAGCAGTTCAACGACCGCGAGGACAAACTGCCGGTCGACCAGCACGAGATCATCGCCCTGATCGCCCCGCGCCCGGTCTACGTGGCCAGCGCCGAAGAGGACCGCTGGGCCGACCCCAAAGGAGAATTCCTCTCGGCCAAGGGGGCCGATCCGGTGTATCGCCTCCTGGGCACCGACGGCATGGCGGCCGGCGAAATGCCCGGCATCGAAAAGCCCGTGATGAGCACTATCGGCTACCACATCCGTCGCGGCAAGCACGACGTGACCGACTACGACTGGCAGCGCTACCTCGAGTTCGCCGACCGGCACTTCAAGCGATGAGGTCACTTCTTCCGGCGCCGTAATCGTTGAATAGGAGGAATTTGGAGGCCGTAAGCGAACCTGTCTTCCGCCCATCTGGGTTGTGATATCTTGTGATTTGCGTTCGGCACAACGCCTTCCCCGCAAGCATTTCCGTGACACCACGCCACTGAACTTCGCCCTAGCGGGCGATGCCCGGGCGGTTCGCGTCGGGGACCGTCGCCATCTGGGGCGGCCTGCCTGCCATGGCGAACGTCTGCGCGACCGTGGCCTTGGTTTGGGCGCGAAGCGGCAGGTTTTCGAGCTTCACGGTGACCGTCATCTCGCCGTCGCGCACGCGGCTCACGTCGACCGCCGTGGTGAGGTGGTTCACGTCGCCTGGATCCGACTGCTGGCCGATGAACTTGAGAGGCAGTCGGAACGCCTGCTTCAGGTAATTCGGCTGCATGACGACCTCGCCGCGCACGTGCTGGGAGAGGATCGGCTCCTGGGCCGGTCCGAAGACGTAAACGTGCGTCTCCTGCGGAAGGCAGACGACCTCCACGAAATAGAGGAAGTCCCTGGTGACTTGCCCGCCGTGGGGAGGCCGCTCCTCGAGCGAGTACCCGCCGGTCTTGTACGGCTTGTGCTCGCCCTGCCATTTTCGGTGCTCGTCTGGCGGCGGGGGACCGTGTCCGCCGGCCATGCCGCGGGGGCCTTGGGCACACGCCGCCGCGCTCAGCCAGCCCACTGCCCAGAGCGCGCAGACAACCGCCGAAACAACGGCAAGACGGAGTCGGGGATCGCTTCGTGGCATCTTCAGTAAAGCGTGGGTGCAGGCGCGATGGTCATGGGAGCGGGCGCCGGGTAAGCCGATGGCGGTGCTGGAAGCGTCGCGCCCGGGGCAGTCTGATAAGCAGGCTGCGGAGCCGGGGCCGGCTGCACATAAGTCGGCGCCGGCTGCACGTAGGTCGGCGCTGGCCGCACATAGACGGGCGCCGGTTGCACGTACACCGCGGCCGGGGCGTAGTCGGGCATGACGTACACCGGAGCCGGCCTCACGTACACCGCCGGAGGGCCCACGTACACTCGGTACGGGTAGGGGTAGTGGTAATAGGGGTAAGGTCGATATGCTGGAATGCCGATGCCCACGCCAAAGCTCACCCCGGCCTGGGCCGGCGGGCAAAGCAGGGCCATGACCATCGCCAGGACGGCGACAAGGAGCAAAGCTCGTTGAACGTCCATTGCGGAGTCTCCCGTGCTAGCACTGCTTGCTTCGCCGATCGTTCCCGGAGGCATGGGATCATACCCTCCGTGCCAGGGCCGGAGAATCCCACTATGTCCTCCAATCGTTAATCATCGGCAAATCGATGCCACAGGCTTCACGTCGAGCGATGTGCCGGTTCCGGAAGTCCGAAACGGCGTAACACTTCAGCCGTCTGAAGTTGCAGGAAGTGTAAGAAGGGAAAAGGGGGAATAAGGAAAAGTGGGAAAGAAGGGAAGGGAGTGTTCCTCTACGTTTACACTCTCCAGCGAATGGTTTCCTTGCCCTCCCACGAGTGCGGTAGCGACACTTCACTCCGGGGCAAGAGATGACTTGGGCGGCGCGGGGAAGTCGGCGAAGGAGTTGCCGTTGGAGGCGATGGCCACCACGCGGAACGTGCCCGCCGGGCTGGGCTTGGCGATTCCCTTCGGGCTGGACGGAGTGGTCGGCCCCACGACGCACAGCACCGCCCAGCGCGGGGCCGCCAGGATCTGCGTGGGCACCACGTCGCAACGGTCGCACTCTTCGCGCCACCGCTCAATCTGTTCCCAAGGCAGCCCCGTCAACTGGGCCAATCTCGCGGCACGGTCGTCCTGGAGATCGAGCACGAGGATGATCGGGTCGTCCAGTCCGTTTGCCCTGGCTTTTTCGTAGGCGAACTCGATCCGCTCCCGATTGAGCGTGAGCAATTGGCGGCGATATTCGGCCGCGAGCGATTCCTGGGACCCGTCGGACATGGGCTTTTCCCCGGCGGCACTTGATTTACAGGCAAACGCGATTCTCCTTCGTATCCCGCGTTACGGCGTGCCGCCCGCGGCGGCCTGCGGCCCCTTGGACCGATCGACGTACGTGGTGTGGAGCAAGTCGTGCGACAGGTGCCCCAGAGGCTCGTGGAGGAACTCCTTGTAGAGTTGGTCCACCTCGGGATTGAAGTGCGACTTGCGGAGCGGCTGCTGGCGGTCGTCGCGATTCACGGCGTCGGTGCGGGCCCTGCGGACCTGGAGGTTGGTGGGGATCAATTGCCCGCCGCCGCCGATGCAGCCTCCCTTGCACGCCATGAACTCGATGAAATGATAGCCGGCGAACTCCCGGCCCTGCCGGACCGATTCGCAGACGGCCCGGGCATTGCCCAACCCGTGGACCACCGCCACCTTCAACTCGATTCCGTTGACGGGGATCTTGGCGACCTTCACGCCCTCCATCGTGCCGAGGCTCGCAAACTCCAACGGCTCCAGCGGCTTGCCCGCGGCCACTTCGTAGGCCGTGCGGAGCGCGGCCTCCATCACACCGCCGGTCCGGCCGAAGATGGGCGCGGCCCCGGTGTATTGGCCCAGCAGCGGGTCGGGGGCCTCTTCGGGCATCGCGGCCAAGTCGATCTTCCTCATCTTCAGCAACTTCGCGGCCTCGCGGCTGGTGAGGACTACGTCGACATCCTGAAAGTGATCCGCTTTTCCCACGCGGCCTTTCTCAAGCCAGTAGCGATACGTGGAGTCCATCTCCTCGCGGGCCGCCTCGATCTTCTTGGCCGTACAAGGCATGATGGAGACGACGAGCATCTTGCGGGGATCGATCCCCAGGCGTTCGGCCGCGAACGTTTTGGCGACCGCTCCGAGCATCTGCTGCGGGGATTTGGCCGTGGAGAGGTTCGGAATCAGGTCGGGAAAGAAGATCTCGCAGTAGCGGATCCAGCCGGGCGAGCAGGAGGTGAACTGCGGGAACGTGCTGGCGTGCTTCAGACGATGGAGCAATTCGTGCCCCTCCTCCAGGATCGTCAGGTCGGCGGCGAAGTTGGTGTCCCAGATCTGGCGGAAGCCCGCGCGGCGGAGCGCGGCGTACAACTTCCCGGTCACCAGCGTGCCCGGCTCCATGCCGAACTCCTCGCCCAACGTGGCCCGAACCGCCGGCGCGAACTGGACCACGACGTACTTCTCCGGGTCCCGCAGCGCGGCGAGGACCTTCGGGGTGTCGTCGACCTCGCGCATCGCGCCCAAGGGCCGGGAGTAGGCGCACTTGCGGCACCCGAACAACCGGACCGCAAAATCGGTGATCTTCCGGAAGCCCGTGGGGCAACAGTGAATGCACTGCCCGCACCGCGTACACTTGGAGTCGTCGAACAGGACCCCCTGGGCTTCATCGTAGGAGAGGGCGCCGACGCCCTGGACGTCGTTGCACGTCTCGACGCAGGCGCGGCAGCGGACGCACCGGTTCGGATCGTGGAAGATCGAGGGTTCGGACCCCCGCGGCTCGAATCGCCATTGCGCTCGCTTCTCCAACTCCACTAATCCGGCCGACTCGGCCTCGGCGCCCGCAAACTCCTGAAACTCGGCGATCAACGCGCATTCCCCTTTCTCCCGAATGCGGTGCAAGCGGTCGGTGAGCACCTGCTCCAGTTGCGGGGATCGCGTCTTGATTTGCGTGCCGTCGCGAAGGGGGCGGTCGGCTGCCATGGCGACCGGCGTCACCCTGCCGTCGAGTTCGAGGACGTTCAGCAACGGACAGGCGCGGTGGTTAATGGCTTCCATATCCTGAACAAAACCGGCCGGCCGCCAAAACGCCGGCTTCCGCTCTTGGAGTAACCCGAGCACAGTCGTCGGCCCGGCGATCTCGATCGCTTGGTCGTTCAGATAGACGCGTGGCATGAACCCCCCCTCGCAAGCGTTGTGCAGATCAGGCAATGGTAGGCATTCAGAAAGTGTTACGATTTCACGAATCGTATTATCCCCCGATTGTAACCTTGCGCCTAGACAAATCAATGGCCTCGAAATGACCTCTCCACGGTTCGGGCAGGGGGTGGCGGGAGCAGGGGGAACGTCGCTATGCTGGAATGCCGATTCCTCAACGGCAAGACGGCAACCCGCGGCTTCCAGTCAAGAGAGAAGATCATGCGAGCGAACCAACCAAGAATTCTGCCTGGCCCACTTGCGGCGACTCCGCGGCCGTGGAGGACGATCCTGACGGCCGCGGCCGTGATGCTCGGTTCCTTTTCGGCATTCGGCGACCAGCGGGCCGAGAGAACGGTGATCGCCGACAAGACGCTCGTCGCCTGGGTTGCGCCGGCCAACCTGACCCAACGCGGCGGCAGTGTGCTCACGATCGAGAAGTCGGGCGGGGTTTTCGATGCGATCGTGTTCGGCGAAATCGCGCCCTCCAAGTGGATGGCCGGGAGCAACGGATTCACTCGGACCCAGATGAACCAGGCAGGCTCTCCGACCGAGACCGTGGGCCCTCAAACGCCGGTGCAAATAGCGATTGTCTACAAGGGCAAGCAGGTCACTCTCTATCGCAACGGCGTGAAGTACGCCGACTACACCGCGGGCAGCTCGGAGGCGTTCGGCGGCGACAGCCTGGTCCTCATGGGCCTGAGGCACATCGACGCCAGGCCCGACCATCGCTTCTTCACCGGCTCCATCGACGATGCCCGGATCTACGGCGTTGCGTTGGATGCCAAGCAGATCGCCGCACTCAAGCCGAACCAGCCGTCCGACCCCAAGCCCCTGGCCTGGTGGGATTTCGAGGACGGCCGTGCCGCGGACCGGATGCGGCTCTTCCCCACCAGCACGCTCTTCGGCGACGCGAGGATTGCCGGCGGCCGGCTCCATCTCGACACCAGCGGCGCGTACCTGATGGCCTCCAAGTTGGCGCCGCAGGCGTCGGCCGATTTCAGCAATGCCGACAGCCTCGTCCGTGCGAACCGCGAAAAACTGCTCAGCGACCCCTACCGGCCGGGATACCATTTTGTCACCCCGGAAGGCCGATGCATGCCCTTCGATCCCAACGGGGCCATTTTCTGGAAGGGCAAGTACCACCTGTTCTATATCTTCCAGGACTCGCGGGGGCACAATTGGGGACACGTCTCCAGCACCGACCTGTTCCACTGGCGCCATCATCCGACGGGCCTGGTCTCCGGCATGTTCAGCGGCAACTGCTTCGTGAACAAGGACGGACGCCCAACCGTGTGTTACCACCAGGTCGGCCAGGGCAACGCCATGGCCGTGGCCGTCGATGACGAGCTGAACGAGTGGAAGAAGCTCGACTCGAACCCCATCACCCCGAAGACCGCGCCGGGCGATCCCCACCACGACAAGTATCGCTCGTGGGACCCCTACGGATGGCTCGAAGGCGACACCTACTACGCGATCTTCGGCGGAAACCGTCCGGCCATCGCGAAGTCCGACAGCCTGGCCGGGCCGTGGAAGTACGTCGGCGACCTCATGGCCAACAGCGTCGAAGGCGTGTCGATCGACGAGGACGTGTCCTGCGCCGATCTGTTCAAAATCGGCAACAAGCACATGCTCCTGTGCATCAGCCACCGGCTTGGCTGCCGCTACTACCTCGGCGAGTGGAAGAACGAGCAGTTTCATCCGGCGTTCCACGAGAAGATGAGCTGGGCGGACAACTCGTTCTTCGCCCCCGAGAGCCTGTTGGACGACCAGGGCCGCCGGATCATGTGGGCGTGGATCTTCGACAGCCCGGGGTTCGCGACCCGCATGAATTTCGGATGGTCGGGCACCATGAGCCTGCCGCGAGTCCTCTCGCTCGGCGAGGACGGGCGCCTGCGCATGAACCCTCCGGAGGAGATCCAGCGACTTCGCTACAACGCGAAGAAGAAGACGGACCTCGCGGTCAGCGCCGGCTCCGAGCTGCCTTTGGAAGGGATCGGCGGAAACAGTGTCGAGTTGTGCGTCGAGATGAGCGCCAAGGACGCGAAGCAGTTCGGGCTCAAGGTCTGCCGCTCTCCGCAGGGCGAGGAGCAGACGCTCGTGTACTACGACGCCGTCGAGAAGAAGTTGAAGGTCGACACCACGAAGTCGAGCCTCACGGAAGGGCCGAAGGGCGTCGAGGCCGGCCCCTTCGAGCTCGCGCCGGGGGAGACGCTGAAGCTCCGCGTCTTCGTCGACCGGTCGGTCGTCGAGGTGTTTGCCAACGGGTGCCAGGCGGTCATGCGGCGGATCTACCCGTCGCGCGAGGACAGCGTCGGAGTGGCGGTTTTCTCCGACGGCGGCCCGGCCCGTGTCGCAACCCTCGAGGCGTGGGACATGATGCCCTCGAACCCGTACTGAACGTCCAACGCGTCTCTCGGCGGAGTCGAGTAGGGCAGACCGAACGCAGTGAGGCCCGCCGGAATACGCAAGAGAGTCGGCGGGCGTCGCTTCGCTCCGTCCGCCCTACGGCTTGTTGCCCCCACCGGTTGCATCCGGTGGCAATCGCTGCACCGCGACGTTATGATCAGACCGATGTTGCTTAAAGCCGTCGTCTTCCCGGGCATCCCATTCGACGCGAAGGCATTCGGCGATTCCTCCAAGGAGACTCGGCGATGAAGTATCGTCTGGCGTTTTTCGTGGTCCTCGCCATCATAACGTCCGCGGACGCAGTGCCCGCACAGGACTTGACGCTCCGCTATGACAAACCCGCCCGGGAGTGGGCCGCCGAAGCGCTGCCGTTGGGCAATGGCCGGCTGGGGTGCATGGTGTTCGGAGGCGTCGAGCGGGAACGCATCCAGTTCAACGAAGACAGCCTCTGGACCGGCGACGACAACCCCTCGGGCGAGTACGGCAAGATGGGGGCCTACCAGGCCTTCGGCGACCTGATGCTGAACCTCAACGCCGACCTCCCCGAAGTCGTTTGCGCCAGCGGGCATCGGCCGTTCTACACGCACGAGGACATCGAGTACAGCGTCGACGGTCGTGCGGACACCAAGTGGTGCGTCGAGCCTAAGGGCCGGCCGGTAGTCTGGGAACTGCGCCTGCCGAAGCCGGCCGCGCTCTCGTCCTACGCGTTGACCAGTTGCCCGGACTTCCCCACCCGCGATCCGAAGACCTGGGAGGTCGCCGGCTCGAACGATGACCAGCATTGGTCCGTGCTCGACCGGCGGGAGAACGTGCCGCCCATGTCCAATCGTGGCGAGACCAAGACCTTCGCCTTCGCCAACAATGCGGCGTACCGATTCTACCGCATCGAGTTCTTGGCCAATCATGGGGCGTCCCATTTCCAGATTGCCGAGATCGCATTTCCCGGGGCGCAGCCGGGCACGGGGAAATCGGGCGGCGAGGGATACCGGCGGGAGCTATCGCTCTCCGACGCGGAGAGCCGCGTGACGTTCAAGAGGGATGGCGTGACCCACACGCGAACCGCGTTCGCCAGTCAGCCGGACCAGGTGATCGTGCTGCGATGGACGGCCGATCGCCCCGGCGCGGTGTCCGACGCGGTCAAGCTCCAAGGCGCCCACGGCGAAACGCCCAAGGCGGAAGGCAACACGATCGCCGTGGCCGGCGCCCTCCCGAACGGCCTGGAGTACGCAGCCCAGGCACGCGTGATCGCCCGGGGCGGCGCCGTCGAGGCCCGCGACGGCGCCCTCCAACTCCGCGCCTGCGACGAGGTCGTTGTGCTCCTGGCCGCCGACACGAGCTATGCGATGGACTCTTCCCGGGGTTTCCGAGGGGCGCGGCCGGGCCGCCGCGTCGGCGAGCAGCTCGACGCAGCGGCGAAACGGACCTTCGACGAGCTGCGGGCACGGCACGTGGCCGATCATCAGCGGCTGTTCGCGCGGGTCGACGCTGCCTGGGGCCCGACGGCGCCTCAGGTGCGGCAGCAGACCACCGACCGACGGCTCCAGGCCTATTCCAAGGGCGGCGCCGACCCGGAACTCGAAGCCTTGCTGTTCCAGATGGGCCGCTACCTGCTCATGGCGTCCTCGCGCCGCCCCGGCCTGCCCGCCAACCTCCAAGGCCTGTGGAACAACAGCAACACGCCGCCGTGGAGCTCCGACTACCATGCCAACATCAACGTGCAGATGAACTACTGGCCGGCGGAGCCGGCCAATCTGGCCGAGTGCCATTTGCCGCTGTTCGACCTGATTCAGTGCCAACTCGATCCCTGGCGCAAGGCCACGCAAGCCGCGAGCGAATTCCGGACGTCGTCGGGCCGCGTGCGCGGGTGGGCCCTGCGCACGTCGCACAACATCTTCGGGGGAATGGGCTGGAAATGGGACAAGACGGCCAACGCCTGGTACTGCCTCCATCTCTGGGAACACTACGCCTTCAGCGGCGACAAGGAGTTCCTCCGGGACGTGGCCTACCCGATCATCAAGGAAGTCTGCGAGTTCTGGGAAGATCGCCTCAAGCCGCTGCCCGACGGCCGCCTCGTGGTCCCCAACGGCTGGTCGCCGGAGCACGGGCCCGACGAGGACGGCGTGAGCTACAACCAGCAGATCGTGTGGGACCTGTTCAACAACTACGTCCAGGCGAGCGAGGCGCTCGATGTGGACCGAGAGTCCCGGGAAAGAATCGCCGCGGTGCGCGACAAGCTCGTCGGCCCGAAAGTCGGACGCTGGGGCCAGCTCCAGGAATGGATGACCGATCGCGACGACCCCAAGGACCAGCACCGGCACACGTCGCACTTGTTTGCCGTCTATCCGGGCCGGCAGATCTCCGCAGCCCGCACGCCCGAGTGGGCCAAGGCGGCGGCCGTGTCGCTAGAGGCCCGCGGCACCGGAGGCGATAGCCGCCGCGAGTGGGCCTGGGCCTGGCGGTGCAACCTCTGGGCACGGCTCGGCGACGGCGATCGGGCCCACGCCATGCTCCGCAGCCTCCTCACTTACAACACGCTCCCCAACCTCTTCGGCAACCATCCGCCGATGCAGCTCGACGGAAACTACGGCATCACGGCGGGCGTGTGCGAGATGCTGCTCCAATCGCACGCGGGAGAAATCCACCTGCTCCCCGCCTTGCCGAAAGCCTGGCCGGAAGGACACGTCAAGGGCCTCCGTGCCCGGGGCGCCTTCGAGGTGGACCTTGCCTGGAAGGACGGCCGCCTTGCGTCGGCAACCGTCCGCAGCGCCGGTGGAAAGAATCCCGTGGTCCGGTACGGGGAGAAGACCGCGAACTTGACCTTGGAGGCGGGGCAGTCGTGTGTCCTGGCCTCGGATCTGGCGGTTCGCTGACCTGAAAAAGGGGACTGGCTCCGTCGCCTCGATGACGGTGCCCCTCCGCATACATTTTCCGGCGACGGTGCCTGTCCCCTTTTTCCGCGGCTATGGGCCGGCGATCACCCCCACGAACAGGCGCCCGTCGGTGTGCCACGGGTCTCCGCCCCCGTTTCGGCCTTCGCGGACCTTGTGGAAATCATCGACGGCGTAGGTCTCCGAGAATCCGCCGGTCGCTTCAAGGTCGCGGAAGAGGTGGTCCCGCTCGGCGTCGACGGCGGCGTCGATGTGGTGCGTGATCTGGCCGGTCGCATGACTGAAGCCGACCCGCTCGTCATACGTAGCAGCCCCGAGCCAAACGGGCCGCCCGTCCGGATCGGTCTTCTCCGAACGCCAGAAGCGCACATGGTTGCGCTTGCGCGGATTGTTGCCCTCGGGCTGCTCGAACGCGAGGTCTTCCTTGCGGCCCCACAGATAGAGGTTGCTCACCGGGGCGTCGTCGTACGGCCGCTTGAGGACCGTGGCCGCGGCGATCTCCAGGTCACTGCGCAGACCGAGCGGATCGGCAGGGCGCCATTGCGAAGCCAGCAGGAGCCGCTTCACTTCGTCTTCCGTGCCGATGAGGGCCACGTTGAGCGGATCGCCGGGGTGGCCGTCCCGCGTCTGCGTGACGCCGGGAACGTCGTCCAGCGAAGGGTGTCGCCGGAAATACCTCTCCATGGCGAAGGGAATCGCAAGGTATGCCGCCACCAAGTACACCAGGAGCAGGGCGGCAACGAGCGCGGCCGCCTGCTCCCAACGGCTTCGACGCCCCGCCGGCGCCGAAGCCTCCTGCGGCATTAGCGGCTCGGAATTCATAGACCATCCTCTCCCGGGCCTCGTACGCCCACGCTCTGGCGATACGCTATCTGCGACGGCTCGGAATTACACGGCCTCGTCGGGGATGCTTCGGATCCCCAGGGCCAGCATGATCCAGGTCAGGCCGTTGAAGAGCATCTCCAGGCCCACCAACAGTCCGACGACCCACAGGGCGCACTCGGGAAAATGCCGATAGATCACCACGCCGCAAAGGAACGTAACGACGCCGTTCAAGAGGGCCCAGCCCCAATGCGGGAAGCGGACCGTCAGCGCGGCCGCGACGCGAAACGCGCCGGCCACGATGAAGAACCCCGCCACGAAGAGCGCCATCACCACGCCGGCCTTGACGGGCATGTCGGTGAACTGCAACCCCACCACCACGTAGAGAATGCCCACCAGCAACTGGAGCAAGAGCCCGCTCCATTTGCCTGCCCAAAAGGCCGCCACGATCGTGGCAATCCCGGTCACCACCAGGGTCACCCCAAGGACCACCATCGCAGCGACGTTGGTCAGGATGGGGAAGAGCAGCGCAACGGCGCCGCCCAGGACCAAGAGGATTCCCAAGAGCAGGAACCACCACCAACCGGTTTTCAGATGCCCGAGTTCCCGGCGCAAGGCTTCTTCCGCGGCGGCCACACCCGGAGCCCCTGCCGCCACCACGACCACTTTTTGTCCCGATTCGCTGCTCATACCAGTTCTCCCGCTTGCTTGTGTTCTGCCAGGCTCGAAAGAAGAGCTCACTCGATCACAACCCGAGCGAGTCAAGTCAAGTGTAGGTTGCCGGCCCCGGACGCGCCCTCTTACCACGACGGTTCGTGCCGGCGATTCGGATTGAATCGATTTTTCCGCCGGGATCGGGGCTTCCCTAGCAATACGCCTCGTTGCGACAGCCGCGCCGGCCTGCAACGTGACGGGTACCACGGGGCTCATCGCAATAAACCTGCAACCCCATGTCCTCTGCGTCCTCCGTGTCCTCCGTGGTGAATCCCTGGTTTCACCACGGAGGACACGGAGGAACGCGGAGGGGGGCTGTTGGAGGTCTATTCGGATGGGCCACAGGGTGAAGGACCTGCTTGACCCTGCCACTTTTGGGCGGGTATCTGGCCGCGCTGGATGGAATGTCCCGGAAGGTCGGGGGCTCCGAGCATCCGGGTAGCCACCTGCACGTCTTGGGACGGATGATCCCGTGAATACCCCAGGCAGCAAGAGCGGAACTGGATCGGTTCCCAGGGCGCCCGAGTCAACCTCGTCGAGCCTGCTGGAGCGGGTGAAGGCTCGGGATCCCGAGGCGTGGCGGCAGTTGGTTCGTATCTACGGCCCTCTGGTTTACGCGTGGTGCCAACAGTGCGGCTTGCAGGCGGAGGATGCGGCGGACATCGTCCAAGAGGTCTTCGGCTCGGTAGCGTCCAGCGTATCCGAGTTCCGCCGGGAACGGCCAGGCGACAGTTTTCGCGGCTGGCTGTGGACTATCACACGGAACAAGATCCGCGATCATTTCCGCGCTCTCCAAGGCCGGGCTCAGGCGCGAGGTGGTACCACCGCCCAACAGCGCTTGGCGGAACTCCCTGAGCGACCCCCGGAAGAATCCGAAACGGACAGATCCCGGACGGATGAACTCACACCGGAGTATCGGGCGTTCGAGGCGATTCGGGCCGAGTTTGAGGATCGCACCTGGGAGGCGTTCCGGCGAACGGCGGTCGATGGGCTGCCAGCCGCCGAAGTTGCTGCCGAGTTGGGCATGACTCCCGAGGCCGTCTACAAGGCCAAGTCCCGCGTACTGCGGCGAATTCGCCAAGAACTCGGGGGAATGCTAGAAGGATAGGAGCGATGGGCGAACTAGCGATGTGTTCCCGTGTGCGTCCCCCCTGTCAGAAAATGATGTCAGACTCCTCCGTTGTTCTTGGAGGGAGAGATCGGGTCCTGAACGAAGGGTGCGTGACATGAGCTGCCCAAGTCAGGAAGAACTATTCGAGTTTTTGGTGGGTCGCCTGTCCGAAGAGGCTTCGGAGACGGTGGGCGACCATCTGGGCACATGTACGATCTGCCAGGGGGTTGTGGCCACCCTCGACGAGACTGCCGACCCACTGATTGCACGGTTGCGAGGTCCCAAAGGCCCAGACCCGTTGGCCGGCGATCCGTACTGCCAACAGGCGATTGCCCGCGCGGAGGCGATCATGCCAGGCAGTCTGCGGCTTGGCGATGGGGCGGTCGGTGATCATGCCGACGACGAACTCTTACCTCAACCCGGAGGTGGAGATCAAGGCAGCGAGCCTCCCCATGACTTGGGTCGCCTCGGCGAATACGAGCTTCTGGAGAAGCTGGGCGAAGGAGGGATGGGGGCGGTCTACAAAGCGAAGCACACCAAGCTCAAACGGATCGTCGCTCTCAAGGTGCTGCCGAAAGGCCGCATGGAGGACCAGCGAGCCGTTGCCCGATTTGAGCGCGAAATGGAGGCCGTGGGCCGGGTCAACCATCCCAACATCGTCGAGGCCCATGACGCCCGGGAGATCGACGGCAAACCGGTCCTGGTCATGGAATTCGTCGCCGGCTTGGACCTTGCCGAGCTGGTCCGCCGCGTGGGCCCGCTGCCCATCGCCGATGCCTGCGAGTTGGTCCGCCAGGCCGCCCTGGGCCTCCAGTGCGTCCACGAGAACGGCCTGGTCCACCGCGACATCAAGCCCTCGAACCTGATGCTCACCGGGGGTTCCGACTCTCCCCTCGCCCACTCCGGGAGAGGGGCAGGGGGTGAGGGCATTCAGCCGGAGAAAGGAGTCGAGAAGCTGATGGCTGAAAGCTGTCTGCTGAAAGCTTCTCTCAAAATCCTCGACCTCGGCCTCGCCCTCATGCGCACCGAACAGCCGGGCAGCAAAGACATGACGGCCTCCGGCCAGGCCATGGGCACGGCCGACTACATTGCCCCCGAGCAAGTCGCCAGCAGCCACGACGTGGACATCCGTGCCGATATCTACAGCCTCGGCTGCACGCTCTACAAGCTCTTGACCGGCCACGCCCCGTTCAGCGGCCCGGAACACAAGGGCTCGTTCGAGAAGATGATGGCCCACGTGCAGCAAAGCCCGCCGCCGATTCGAATGCTTCGGGCTGACGTGCCTGAGGAGCTGGCCACGATCCTCGGCCGCATGATGGCCAAGAGCCCTGCCGATCGCTTTTCCACCCCGGGCGAGGTGGCCAAGGCGATCACCCCCTTTACCGCAGGCAGCAATCTGGCGGCCCTCATGGCCCGCGCGACGGGCCAATCGCGCCCCGGCGCTTCGCCGGACAAATCCATTGTCAGCACAGCCGAGTATGTCTCTTCCTCGCTAACCGGGACACACCCGGACGGCGAAAGTCCCCTCTCCCTCGGGGAGAGGGTGAGGGTGAGGGGAGAAGAACCTTCCGCCCGCCCTCCGCGCCGCCGCAAACCCGTCCTCATCGCCGCCGCCGTCCTTCTGGCAGGAATGCTTGCCGGGATGGCCTTCGGCATCGTCATCTGGATCAATCGCACGCGGATCGAAATCCCCGATGGCTCCAAGGTGGCCGTCGATAGCGACGGCTCGGTCCGGGTCGAAACGCCGGGTGCGACGGGCGCAGGGCAGCTCCCCTCGCCCGCGCCAGCGGGAGAGGGGCCGGGGGTGACGAAACTCCCCTCTCCCGCTTCGGGAGAGGGGCCGGGGGTGAGGGCAGACAGCCGCGCGCCACTGCCCGCCTACCAGCCCGGCCCGCCGCTGCCAAAGCCCAAGGTGGTGCCGATCGAGATCGATCCTGAGCCGTTGCCGTGGAAGCCGGGCGACCCGTTGAGCAGGATGGCCCTGGTCACCAACCCAGCCCCGATCCCGGGGGTCCGCTCGTGGACGATTGAGACCGCTGCTCATCGTGGTAACGTGACGGTTTACCCCAGTCCTGACGGCCGACAGTTTGCCACGGCGTCTTTCGACGGCACGATCCGCATCTGGGATTCCGAGAACGGCAAGTTGATCCGCACGCTCCTGGGGCACGACCATTGGGTGTGCTCGCTGGCTTGGTCGCCCGATGGGAAGTACCTGGCCTCGGTCACCGCCTCCTTTTTAGACAACACAATGCGTCTTTGGGATGCGAAGTCGGGCCTCCTCCTTCGCACCTACAGGTTCAGTGGGGGGCTCTGCTTGGCGTGGTCGCCTGACGGAAAGACGATCGTAATCGGGCACAGTGACAGTCTTTTGCTGTGGCGACTCCGATCGCGGCGGCGTCCCCCGGGCCAGGAGGTAGTCCCGCTTGGGAGTGACTTTGGCGAGTATCACGCTTTGGCTTGGTCGCCCGATGGGAAGAGCTTCGCCGCGGGCGGCGGTGGTAAGATCCTCCGGATTTGGGACGCACAGTCCCTCGCCTTGCGCCACGAGATCAAGGCTCCTGGCGTTATCGCCAAATTGGCCTGGTCGCCCGATGGGAGAGTTCTGGGCGGCGCATGTGACGCGGCTGGCGTCATCCTGTGGGACGCCGAATCGGGGCAGCCTTGGGGTGAGGCCCTGGCGAAGGGCCGTGGCGCGTGCTGCCTCGCATGGACCCCCGATGGGACCGCGCTGATGAGCGGATCGAGCCCGTACTGGCTGTGGGACTTTGAAACGCGTAGTCTAGTTGACCCGATGGAGGGAACAGCCGATTCGCCAGGTAGAGACGAAGGTTTTACCTCTGTCGCGTGCTTCCCCGACGGCAATCGTTCTCTCTTGGGAAACGCTTGGGGGACCTGGCTGATCCACCAGATAGAATCCGGGAGGCACCTGTGTGGCGTGTTGGGTCACGGGAGCATAATGAGCGGGGTGAACACGTGTTCTTACCTTCCTTCTGCGTTCTCGCCCGTGGGAAGTGTTGTTGCGTTTCCCGAGCGCGTACGCGGTGTGCGGCTGTGGCAGGTTGGTTCGTCTTCGCCACCGCGGTCCTTGGATGCGGCGCGTAACAACGCGGGAACACCCTTGGCGTGGTCTTTGAATGGCCGCGTCCTTGCAGGTTTTTCCCTCACCCCGCGACCAGCGGTCCAGCTCTGGAATACGGAGTCCGGCAAGTGCTTCGCAGACATCGTTGGTGCTTCTGGGGAAGTCCTCGGTATCGCCCTTTCGCCCGATGGCAAGATGCTCGCCACCAAAGGACCGGAGTGCACCGAACTTTGGGATGCCGCCTCGGGCAAGCTGCTCCGCAAGCTTAACGTTCGCAGCGAGCGTGGACCACCATCGTCGCTCGGCCTGGCGTGGTCGCCCGACGGCAAGGTTCTAGCGACCACAGCTAGAAACGACGTAGAACTCTATGACGCGACAAACGGCGCCCTCTTGAAGACCCTTTCCGGCGCGACGCTCCCGATTGTATGGATCGCATGGTCTCCCGATGGGAAGTCCTTGGCTGGCTCACACTGGTTCTTGGCGGTCGGCAAGGAAGGAAAGGTATTTGTGTGGGATGCCGACTCCGGCAAGGTTCGCCGGAGCTTCGACACGCGAACGGCGTACCCGACTCTCCTGCGATGGCTGAGCGATGGGCGGACACTCGTCGTGTATCACAGGGATGAGCTGGGGATTTTTGACGCCGATTCGGGGAAGCTCCTCCGGATGCTCGACAGCGGCGCTGACGACGTATCGGCGGACGGGCGTCTTGCGGTGCAGGGCGGTCCGGCCTTCATCCGGCTGCGGAGCCTGCCCGACGGCCGTGCCTTATGCACGCTCCTCTGCCTCCGCGGCGGCCAATTCGTCTTGATCAGTCCCGAGGGACACTATCGCGGCGCACCGGGCGTGGAAAAGGAACTCGTGTACGTGGTCCAGACCGACCAGGGACCGGAGACGCTCACGCCCGAAGTATTCTCCAAGCGGTACGGCTGGAAGAACGACCCGGAGAAGGTGAAGCCCATCACCGAAACGAAGGCGGACGGCGTGAAGGCGAAGCCGGAGAGCAAAGCCGATTCCGGCAAAATGCCCGAGTCGCCACCGCCGAAGCCGGCTGAGCCGCCGCCCGCCGCAAAGCAGCCGATGAGCCCTGCTGGCGGGGATCAAGCGAAGACGACACTCCCTGCATACCAGCCCGGTCCGCCGCTGCCGAAGCCCAACGTGGTGCCGATCCAGATCGATCCCGAGCCGCTGCCGTGGAAGCCGGGCGACCCGTTGAGCAAGATGGCCCTGGTCACCAACCCGGTCCCGATTTCCGGCGTTCGCTCGTGGACGATTGAAACCGCTACGCATCGTGATACCGCAAGAGTCGCCTACAGTCCCGATGGGCGAGTGCTTGCCACAGGGTCCGGGGACGGCACGATTCGCCTCTGGGATTCGGCGACCGGCAAGTTAACGCACGTAATGCTGGGGCACAACTCCCATGTCTTCTCCGTGGCCTGGTCT
>Ga0172371_10003440_pt1 | contig 24519 bp, 29 predicted proteins | sample Lak12m_FD_114543 | JGI IMG/M metagenome (GOLD analysis project Ga0172371, IMG submission 114543) | Freshwater microbial communities from Kabuno Bay, South-Kivu, Congo - kab_022012_12m | ecosystem: Environmental > Aquatic > Freshwater > Lake | place: Democratic Republic of the Congo: South-Kivu... | reverse complement strand
ATCGGCGAACATTCGGGCATTGATTTACGGGCGGCTCAGGGGACGGCCATAAGGGTCGCAGCTTCCGGTTATGTAGCCCGGGCCAAAAACGGCGGTCTGGATTACAGCTATATCATGATTATCCACAACGACTCATTCTCTACCCTTTATGGTCACGTCAGCGAGATATTGGTACAGGAAGGGGAATACATCAAAAGAGGTACGGTTATCGGTCGGAGCGGGGGATTGCCAGGGACTTCCGGCGCGGGAAAATTTTCCACTGGTCCGCATTTACATTTTGAGGTAAGATTAAACGGACTACCGGTCAACCCGGAGGATTATCTCTTGTAATTAAAATACTATTTACTATAATAAATATATAAGAAAATAATCTTAAAATATGAAGTCATTTAAAATTTATCTCAAAGAAGGAGGGGCAAAAAGCCAGCTGACCTGGCTGGGAGCTTTGTTGGTAATCGTCGGCATTACTATTCTGGCCGTCAGCCTTTACAATTATTTCACCCTTCCTCAGGAGGTGCCCGAAGAGTTCGCACTTTCTCCCCAGGCTTTGGTCATCAAGGAATTCTACATTTCTGGAGCACTGATCTTAGTGGGAATGATTTTCCTTTTAGCCGGTGCTTTTGCCGCTCCAACGACAAAGAACGGAAATATGGAAAAACAGAAATAAAATCGGCCGGCAAATAAACAATATTTGCTTATGGAAATTATTAGTAAGGCTAAAATTAGCAAAGCGGAGAAATGGTGGCAAAAGGAGATTGACCCTACGTTTTCCTTCTTTTTTCTTATAATATCGCTGTTGTTTATTTTTATCATAGGCGCCGTGTTCATAAAACAATACATGGACGTCTGGTCAGAAATGTCTCAGAGACAGAACGAGAATTTTTTCATTAAGGATATTCAAAAGATAAATAAGGAAAAGACGGAAGAATACCAGACCATTGATTAGTCTAAGGGGAGATAAGGGAAATAAGATTATCATGCTTCGCACAATATCCCTTTTACGTCGCATATTTAAGTAAATAAGAAAAAGGGCCTTTAAAGCCTTTTTTCTTTATATTTATATATTTACTTATTTAGTCTGGAGAAAATATTTTTCTCCGAATCGCAAATCGATCTGCTCTAAATTATCCCTGTTATTATCCTCCTCTTTCAGGATAAGATTCAAATTACTCTCCTGTTTCTCAAAGTCCGCCTCGGAATTGATCAAAATCCTCCATTGCTCATCAGTGGTTATTTCTACCTCGAAAATACCTCCTTTTTCAGATATTTTAACGGTTTTGACCTGGATATCGTTTTGCTGCCAAATATCGTCTATAAGCTTTAAAATGGCCTTAAAAAGCATGATATATTCCGGAGTATCCAGGCTGATTTCCGTCTGATCGTAAAAAACAGGCAAGTTTCTTTGTCCAGGCGTCGTAAAATTTGAATGATTAGCATATATTACTTCTCCTTCTGAATTCAAATATGTCCCCTCTACTCCGGCAAAGCTTATCAATACGGCTACCGGCTTCGCTTCCGCGACGGTAGTCAATAAAGTATGCGGGAACTCTTTCTTTATGGTAAAATCCTGGATTCTCGAGTCCTGTTCAAAGATTTTCCCTAATGATTTTTTCCTGAAAAAGAGAAAATTGTCGCGAGGGATAAAAAATACTCTTATTTCGCCGACGGAAGCAATCATCGTCCGGACTTCTTGCTCAGTGATCAGACCGTAATCACTTGTCTTATTAATCTTTATCTGATCAAGACGCGAGTAATCTGAAAAGAATAAGTGATAAACAGCTGCCAGCAGGGTCAAGACAATTAGGAAAATCAACGAAAATGACCTTATTCTCGTAATTTTTTTCCGCGAAAAGTATTGCCTCGATTGCTTTAATCTCCCCGCGTTTATATTGTTTCGGGAACGGGAAAGAGAATAATTATTGAAACTTTTTCTGTATTTTTCAGACATACCATTTCACTTTAGGTCGGTAAGAATAATATATTTTTTGTTTTTCCTTGAAATCTTCCATGGCCAGTTCTATTAATTTATCCAAAAGCTTCGAATATGGGACGCCGGAAGCTTTCCATAGTTTAGGATACATACTGATAGACGTAAAGCCGGGAATGGTGTTGATTTCGTTCAGATAGATATTTTCGCCGGACACAAGGAAGTCGACGCGTCCCAAGCCGCGACAATCGACGGTCTTATAGGCCGTGATTGCAATATCCTTTATTTTTTTCTCTGTCTTTTTATCCAATTTGGCCGGAATGACCGTTCTGGATTTTCCATCCACGTATTTCGCCTCATAATCATAAAACTCGTTACTAGGAATCACTTCGCCGAGGCAAGAAGCCACAGGGCGATCATTACCCAAAACACTCAGTTCCATCTCCCTGACTTTTCCAATAGCTTTCTCAACTATAACTTTTCGGTCGTACCCGCTCGCCAGATTCACGGTTTTAATCAACTCCTCTTCGTTGTGGGCTTTGGAAATGCCGATACTTGAACCGGCATTCGCTGGCTTGACGAAACACGGAAATTTTATTTCTCTCTTAATTTTTTGAACTATTTTCCCCCATTCCGTCCGCCATTCTCTTCTTAAAAACCAGATAAAATCCACGATCGGCAGATGATATTTCTGCCAGATTATTTTTTGCATGATTTTATCCATTCCTAGCGCCGATCCGAGAATGCCGGCACCGACGTACGGTTTATTTAAAGTTTCTAAAAATCCCTGTATGGAACCGTCCTCGCCGAATGGTCCGTGTAAAACCGGAAAAAAAACGTCGATGGATCGCAGAAAATCAGGCATAAACTCCCCTTTTCCCGTTATTTTCTCTCCTTTCAGCAGCTTATTGGCTTCTTTTCCTTTCAGCCAGTAGCCTTTTTTATTGAGGCCGATCAATACGACCCGATATTTGTTTTTATTTAACGCCTTAATTACGGAACGGGCGGAAACCAAAGAGACTTCATGTTCGAATGACCGGCCGCCGAAAATGACACCGATATTTTTTTTATTTTTTTTCATAATTTTTTGCTTTGTGTCGTTTCTTGATTGTTTCAGATATAGAATAATAAAAACATTTCTCTTCTGTTAGAAAGTAATGCAGAAAAGATAAAGAATCTCCTTTTTTCCGACTTATTTTATGCTTTTCCCATGATCCGGAACATTTTGGTTCCGCATACGGGACAGACGCCGGTCATCGCTTTGCGTTTGACGTCCCCCTTTCCTTTCATAGATACTTCTTTGGCGTCTTTCATTTCTCGTTTAGCTTTACATTTAACACAATAAGCTTCCATAATAGTAATAGGTTTTATTTACTTATTAGTTAATTATATTCTTATTATATCCCTTTTTCTTTTTTTGGCAAGTCAATGAAAAAGGGTTTTACACTATTTAGAATTAAATAATTTCAATAAAGCTTCTTTATAAAGATTAAAATCTTCCCGGTAGATTTCCTTCAAAGGTTCGGAGCGTTCGAAATTTTGCGTTAAGGGGTTGACGAAACTGCCGTATTTTTTCATGGCATAATCCAGATGACAGCCGGTGGAAGCACCAGAAGTGCCGATATAGCCGATAATCTGCCCTTGCATCACTTTTACGCCGTATTTTATTCCTTTTCCATAAGCGGAAAGATGTGCGTAACGCGTGGTGTACACGTCATTGTGGCGGATTTCTACGGTCCGACCGTAAACATTATCCTTCCATCCCGCGAGTATAACGGTTCCGTCTCCGGCGGCGGATACGGGCGTACCGCAGTTTGCGGCGTAATCGACCGCCTGATGGGTCGTGTAAATTTCCCAAACTGGATGAAATCGATGCAAACTGTAGCCGGAACTGATGTATTTATAGTTGACAGGGGCTTTGAGAATTTGTTTTCTTAGACAATTGCCGTCCAGATCGTAGTAGTCTTCACGGTTTTCCGCATCTTTGTAATAAATAGCCCAGTAATCCCGACCGTTGTTTTTGTACTTAGCCACCAATATTCTGCCCAGACGGACTTCTTGTCCATTCAGAAATTTTTTTTCGTATAAGACTTCAAACTCGTCTCCTTGTTTTACTTCTATTCCAAAATCAATATCCCAAGCGAAAATATCAGCCATTTCCATGATCGTTTTATCCGTCAGCCCGGCTTCCTGGCCGGCCTGATAAAACGTCGTTTCTACCAGACCCGTCACTTTATCCAGTTCGATTTCATAATCAATCGGTTTTTTTCTCGCTGTCAGCCGGCCGTCTTTTTCCCTTTCAATGGTCAGAATGTTATCTTTATCAATTTCATATTCCAATTTCTGGAAAATACCGTCTTCCGCCCCGAAGAACGACCTGATGACGTTATTAGCCTTTATTTGCGATAAATCGTAAACATCCTGAGAAACTTGCAATAATTCCTGTAACTCTTCGTCACTTAAACCCAGGACGGTATTCAGTTTAGCGAAGACTTCTCCGGAATTGATGGCGTGTTCATTGACGCGGCAGGAGACGTTATTTTCCGTTTTTTGTGTCCTGAAAATTTCCTTCTCCTTATTACTTTGGATTTTATCCTTCCTATAAGAAATAACGAGGAGAAAGACAAGAACGATTATTGAAGAAATAACGAAAAACGACAAAATATTTCCCGTTCTGATTTTTTCTTCGTTTCCTAATTTTTTGAAAAGCATGCTTTCGGGGTTAAATAAAAACAGCGTTCAGCTGATTCGTATTGTTCGATATTATACCAGAAATGCCGGAACTTGAAAAGACAGCCACTATCAAATCATTTCAAAAGCGGCCATTTATATTCTCCGATATCTTCCGGTTAACTAACGGGTGACGATTATGTTATCTAATTCCGCTTTCGGAGCCGCCACATTGATTTTACCCGCTTCATTCCTTATGATCGTGTACCCTGTGTCGTAGTCAAGACAATCGCCATAAGTCCGTTCTTCCAAAGAAGGATCATGAGGCATGGTTGGTAAATAATCCGGGACAAGGCAATTACAAAGATCAACTTTATCCTCCTCGTCAAGGCCGCTGATCGTTTTTTCGGCTGAAGGCAAAGGATCGCAGATCGTTCCTTCGGCAAAAACCCCTTCATGATCGACGATTCTTTGGTGAACGGCATTCAAAATCGCATTAACATCGCTCCACCGCTGGGAATCCCGAGCTTGGACCAATGATCGCGCCGGATTAACCACAACGATGATGATAGCCGCCACGATGGCGATAATGCCTAAAAAAATCAGAACTTCAATGAAGCTAAAACTTTTTTGTCGCATAATATTATTTTTTTAAAATATAATCTTTAGAGACCCAGCCTTCAATCCGGCCGTCTATACTTATTTTGTACCACTCCTTATCTTCTTGTATAAACGGATAATCTTCTCCCGCATGAATTTTGGCTATGATAGCATAATCGGTTCCCGGTCCGCTACGCACGTTTAAAACTGTCACGTCTTCTTTGACCGATATTCGCGAAAATATCCATTCACTCTCCTGCACCTCGTTCTGTTTTGTCGTTTCTTGCCCTGTTTTTTCTTCGTTATTTTGTTTTTCTTCTTCGGTTTCTTTTTCTTCCGTTTGTTCTATTCCTTCAGCAATCTGTTCGGTCTTTAAGGAAACTACGGGAATTAACTCTTCTTTATTATTAAGATTATCGGGAGAATTTTTTTCCTCGGAAATTTCCGGGAAAAATGCAGTGTTTTTTGCCCTATAATTTGCGATTATTCCGCCGAAAAAGAGGAGGAACAACACTAGGAAAGCATAACGGAAAATTCGGAAAAAGTTTTCCGGTCGACCGGATCTAGGAGATTTATTCTCGAATTTTTTCGGTAAAAAGTTTATCTCTTTCTCCCAGACCTTCTTATTTAATCCTCTGACTGCCAGGCCGAATACGGCAGGAGAAAAATTTTCACTCACCCCTTCTTTTTTAAGAGAGGTTATGGTTACGACCTTGTTTCGTAAAACGCCGGATAAATATGCGTCAAGGCCGGAAATGGAACAGGCCTCACCGGTGAGGATTATCTTTTCAACCGTCTCAGAGAGGGAATCAATAATTTCCTTCAATTCCATGATCCATTCTTCCAATTCTTTCTCCAATATTTCTCCCACTTGTTTTTGTTTCCATCCCTGACTGATCATTTTTTCCGCTTCATCTGAAGAAATTTTCATCTTTTCAGCTACTGCTTGGATAAAATTGTTTCCTCCGATCAATTTGACGGATGACCATTTTATTTTTTTTCGGCTAAAAATACTGATATTAGTAGTGCGATTTCCCAGGTTGATGATTATGGCATTTCTTTCTTTTTCCAGCAGGGCCCGACTCAAAGAAAGGGATTCCATTTCAAAAGCCACCGGCTTTATCTTTACTTGTGATAAAATATCCAGATAATCGTCAATTATGTCTTTAAAAACGGCTGCGTACAATATCTGCCTTTTCCCGGAACCGGACATTATGATCTGATGGTCCCAATAGATACTTTTCTGCTCCAAAGATAACGTTTTCATTGCCTCGGCAAGAATGTTCTGCTTTAATTTTTTCTTTCCCAGATTTTCGTTTATTTGGAGAATGCGGGTAAAGATCTTCGCTTCCGGCAGAAAAAGAATCGCGCGGTTTGATTTAAGATTCGCCTTGGTTATAACCTCCTTAAGCTTTTCGACCAGCTTCTGTTTATTTAAAATAAGACCGCCCTTGACGACGTCCGGTTCTATTTCGACGCGGTTGAAAACACCTATTTTCGACCGCGAGGATAGTTCCATTATTTCTATTATTCGATCCGAGATATGCAAGCCGAAGGCTGTTTGGAAAAGCATATATTGTCCGATGGTTAATTATACTATATTTAATTTTTTCTTAACCCGCTCTACCAATCCGTTCAGTTTCCAGTCGCTTTTCACTAAAAAATCGTAAACACCGCTCTCAATGGCCCGCGAGACGTTTTCCGCGTCATTAAGGTTGGTAAGAATGATAACCGGCACCTTTTTACCCCATTCGTCCCGACGCAGACTTTTTAACATGGTCAAGCCGTCGACTTTAGGCATGACGATATCCAGTAGTATTATGTCAGGATGTTTCTTTACGGCCATCGCCAGGCCTTCTTCCCCATTTTTTGCTTCCAACGCCTGAAATCCCTCCCGCATGAATTTGTCAAAAATGACCTGCCGTAAGGCAGCCTCATCTTCGACGATAAGAACTTTTTTTTCCTGCATGGTCATATGAATATATTTTAACTGGCTAATACTTTATTCCCCCTTTTCTTCTGCATGCCGCTGGCAGGAATGGAGACAAAAAATGACGTTCCTTTATTTTCTTCTGATTCGAACCAAATCTTCCCGCCCGCTTGTTCCACTATTGATTTGACGACATAAAGACCGAGTCCGCTACCGTCCGTATCCTTTTCCAGGACATTGTCAGCGCGAAATAGTTTGGTGAATATTCTCATCTGCTGGTTTTTCGGGATTCCGTATCCGGTATCAATAATGCTGATCATGATGTTTTTATCCTGCTTTTTTATTTTAATCGATATTTTCCCCTGTTCCGGCGTATATTTAACGGAATTAGAGAGGAGATTCTGGAAGATGATCCTTAAAAGTTTCGGATCGGCGTTGACGACCGGTAGATTGGGGTCGTATTCCCTGGAGAGCTTTAATTTTTTCCCTTCAATTTGCCGGATTTGCTCGTTAATGACACTGTCGGCAACCTCCTTAAAATCAATTGGTTCCGGGTCAATGGCGAAGGTCCCGAGTTCGATGCGCGAGACATTCAATAAGGCATTAACCAGTTGTACCATACGATTACTTGCCTCATAAAGAGAATGTAGATATTTCTTCTGGTTTTCGTTTATCTTACCTATTTCTTCATCTAAAAGCATTTCAGCGTACCAATTAATAGTGGATAACGGTGTCCGCAGTTGATGGGAAGCCAGAGAAACGAATTCGGTTTTCGCCCGGTCAATTTCCCTTTCTTTAGTTACATCTCGAAAGACAACGGCATAACCAATCAACTCCCCGAAATTGTCTTTAAGCGGAGCACTACCCCCCTGTACTGGTATTTTTTTGCCGCTTTTATCCATTAAGAGCGCTCCGGCAGGAAAATTGGCTATTCTCTCTGGGTTGAAGTTCCAAAAGATGTTGCTAGTTTTTTTATTCTTATCTTCGACTAAAAATTTCAGATTATGGTCGTATTTTTTTCCGACCACTTCTTCCGCTCCGAAGCCGGAGATATTCTGCGCTTCCCGGTTAAAAACGTTTATTCTTCCTTCTTGATCGACCACAAAGACTCCTTCGCCTATACCATAAAGAATAGCATCTAATTTTTCCTTAGCCTGCACGGCGTTCTGTTTCTCCTCGTGCAATATTCTCAAATTTTTTTCCAATTCACGGCTTTTATCCTTCAGTTTTTCCTGACTTTTTAAAAGACTATTAGTCATCTGATCAAATGACTGACCCAAATCTTCTATCTCGTCATTCGACTTCACATCAGCGCGAAGAGCAAAATTTCCACGGGAAATTTCCGCCGCGACATAGGTAAGCTTTTTTACTGGTCCGGAAACGGAGCGAACAGTCAGAAAAGTAACCAAAATAATCATAATCAGAAGGACGAGGCTGATTACAAAGAGTCTTTTTTCTAAATCATCGGCTACAGCCAAGACTTCCGATAGATCCATTTTTACCGCTATTCCCCATTGGAAAGCAGGAAGATAACTCCAGGCAGCCAAAACCCGTTCTTTTCTGTAGTCAGTAGTGATTCCCCATCCCCTTCTCCCCTGCATGGCCATTAGAATTTCTTTTTCTTCTTCATCCGGACCGGAAATAATTTTTTTAAAAGTAGCTTCCTGATCGTGTCTTAAAGGAGCGACAAAAATGACATTATCTCCGTATCTGGCGGCGAGAAGGGTCTCTCCGGTATTTCCCAGACCGGTATAGTCCTGAGTTATTTCATAGACATCCTGGTGGTCTATCTTGAAAATTCCAAAACCGATCAGGTTCTTTTCTTCAATAATTGGCGCAATGATATAGGCATACATTTTTTTGTCAGTCTGATCATATTGGAAAGAGGACATTTCCGTTTCCCATAGTGTGTTTGATTTATTAAAAAGATCCTTTAATTCCCCTTCTTCGGAAAAAATTTCTCCTTTTCCGCCATTGGCGGAAAAAAGCACATATCCATCTACCGCTACCAACATCAGGTCATGGTAATTCGACGATTCCTTAAAATAACTTAAAATCGGCCTTATCTCATCGTCGATTTTCTGGTAAGCGGAAGAATTCGTTTTGTTTTTTTCCCGCGTCTCGTTAAATTTTTTGGTCGCTTCAATAATGGTCGGTATCCTGACTAAAGTGGCGATTTCCTTCTTCTGGTCGGAAAAATATGATTCTATCCGCTTTGTCTTATTGTCGATGATGCCGTAAAAATAGTAAGTTGTCTCCTCTTCCAAAACCCGTCTCGAACTATCATAACTGACATAGATGGCGATCAGTAACGGAATTAGGGAGATGGCCAGAAAAAGGATAACGAATTTAGTCGTAAGATTTATTCTTATTTTCCGCATAATATTATTGATTTATAAGATAAATCAGTCATTTAGATTATAGCAAATTCAGTAAAAAAATAAACCCCGTTATGTCGAAGCATAACGGGGTAATTTTTGCAATCGTTACGGAAGCATCACTTCCTGCTGTTCGCCTTCCATTGGTTGTTCCGGATTCATCATTAAAGGTTCGGCTGACGGTTCGGTTAAAGGCTCAGTGGATTCCATCTCCATGGATTCGGTATTCTGTTCTTCCGGCATCATTTCCTGCTCCACGTCTGTCTTTTTGACGCAGGCAGTGCTCAAAACCAGAACCATACCAAGAACCAGAACTAAAGCGAAAATTCTGAATTTTTTCATAAGTTTAATGGATATATCTTATTAATACGACCTTATTTAAACTGATTTTTAAGTTTTGTTTTCTGTGCTTTCGATAATTTTTTAACCCCTTTTTGTTTCATAACCTTGGCGATTCTTCTTGCTTTCTTTCTATTCATATAATTTCTTGTTTATTTTCATATTATAATACATAATCGATTTTTATGCAAGACCGAATATCCATAACGGTCATTTTTTCAGGTATTTTTTCCTCTTTTTTTCGTTGAATTTTTCAATCGCATATCGCAGAGTCGTTCTGGCTAGATGGGAGGAATGCTTTTTTAAAAAAATCTCTTCCTGATCCAGGTCCATGTTCCCCACTTCTCTCAACATCCATCCGGTCGCTTTATGAATCAAGTCATGCTGGTCGTCGAGTAAAATTTCAATTATTCTAAAAACGTCCTTAAATTGTTTATTTTTAATAAAGGAAAACGTGGATAAAACGGCTATTCTCCTCTGCCAAAGATTTTTTGACCTTGCTAATCGGTAGAGTATTTTTTTATCTTTGTTTAGTAAATAATCACCAACAATTTTCGGAGCGGAAATATCGATCAGGTCCCAATTGTTTATTCTCTTCGAATTTCGAAGATAGAAATTAAAAATGCCCTTTTTCCCTTTCCAATCAGCATTCTGATATTTCTTAATCAGAATGATCAGAGCGATAAAACGACATTCGTGGATTTTGTCTTTCAATAGTTTTTCTATTTCATTAAAATCAATATCGCCGTATTTTGCGGCTATTTTCCTCTGTCGCGGAACTTTTATTCCTAAAAATATATCCCCCTCTCCGTATTCGCCTTTTCCGGTTTTAAAAAACCTCCTAGATATTCTTGCTCGCCGAGGATCAGCCAGATTATATAGTTCTTTTTTTAATTTTGCCAGCCGGGAAATCATTTCTTATTTTTAAAGCAATAAATGGGCATGAAACGGATTTCTTTATTTCCCGTCCCCCATTCCTCGTTTTCAATTATGAAATGACGCGCGGCGATTTTTTCAAATCTTTTTTTTGGAAGCTCGGTGTGAACGATCTTCGCTGCGTGTCGCATAACATTCTTCAGTTTTTGAAGATCTTCTTTTGTAAAAAAGACTTTTTTATTCAAAAGAGGAATTAATTTTTTATTCATCTCGCGAGGCTGTGCTGATAAGGGGCGATTTGGATGTATTTGTGCCAAAAAATGATGAAAAACACGTAGAATTCCAGCCAGTCCACTTCTTTTCTGTCATAGGCCTTTTGCATGAAATCAAGCCCCCTTTCCACTAAATCCTTTTGAATGACCACTTGGCGGGTAATGAATCTGGCATTCGGCTTCAGTAATTTACTCAGGATTTTAAACATCAAAGCATGATATTTCAATTTGAGATTATTTAAAGAAGCGTCTGCCAACACCACGTCAAAAGAATTTTCCTTAAAGAGTTTATCCAGTTTTAGCCAATTATATAAGAAGGATTTGTTATTCTCATCGTCCTTATGTTCCATTATCTCATTCATACTGACCAACATCATCCAGCTGACGTCTACGGCAATGGTTTCACATCCGTATCTCAGGCATAAATCGCGCAATTCGGGCGTTGCCCCCAGGATAAGGACACGGGGATTTTTTCTGTCTTTTACCGCTAATTTCAGGAATTTCTCATACACTTTCAGGTCCTTTCCCCGGGGAGCGGAAGCGGCTTCCCTTTTGGCACGGGATTCAGAAATTCGTCTGGAGTCCCAGATCTCCTTATGGATTTTAATTTTCATAAATGAGTTATAGATATTTTCTGTTTTTCAATTTATCCGGCAGATACTCCTGCTTTTCATGGTAATCGTAGTCAGGACTGTACTTGTAGCCCTTGCCATAACCCAGTTTTTTCATCAGTTTAGTCGGCGCGTTACGGATATGCAAAGGCACGGGCAGATTGCCGTGTATTTTTACGTCGTCCGCGGCCTTTTCGTAAGCTACGTATAAATCATTCGATTTTTTGCATTTGGCCATATAAACGACTGCTTGGGCCAGAATTACGTTGCATTCAGGCAGACCTATAAAATGGCAGGCCTGATAAGCGGCTACGGCCTGTTCCAAGGCCTTGGAATTAGACAGACCGATGTCTTCGGAAGCGAAACGAACCAGGCGCCGGGCGATATATAAAGGATCTTCTCCGGCTTCGATCATCCGCGCCAACCAGTAAAGACTGGCGTTGGCGTCGGAACCCCGCATGGATTTATGCAGGGCGGAAATGATATTATAATGCTCTTCCCCGTTCTTATCATAAAAGAGGTATGATTTTTGAAAAGCCTGCTTAATGATTTCCTGATTGATTTCAATTGATGAATCCTTAGCAGAAATTTTCTGCGAAGAAGCCGCATATTCCAAGACATTCAAAGCGGTCCGCGCGTCGCCATTACTCATTTGTGCTAAGATATTCGTCGTTTTTTCATCTATTTTTATTTTAAATTTCCCCAGTCCTTTTTCTTTGTCTTTCAACGCCGACTCAATTATTTTAGCCAGCTGCTCCTGAGTTAGTTGTCTCAAAACGAAAACGCGGCAACGGGACAATAAAGCGCCGATTACCTCAAAGCTGGGATTTTCCGTAGTGGCGCCGATCAGAACAATCGTCCCCTTTTCCACGTACGGCAAAAGGGCGTCCTGTTGGGCTTTGTTCCAACGATGGATTTCGTCAACAAAAAGAATTGTTTTCCTATTTTTTTCTCCATTCTCTTCCGCGATTTTAATGATTTCCCGCAGCTGTTTTAATCCGGTATTGACCGCGCTGAGCTGATGAAAATCGGATTTAGTCTGTTGAGCGATTATAAAAGCCAGGGTGGTTTTACCGCTGCCCGGCGGACCCCAAAAAATCATGGAAGGCAGTTTGTCCGTCTCGATTGCTTTCCTTAAAAGAGTTTTAGGGCCAACTATCTCTTCCTGACCCAGAAAATCATCAAAAGATCCGGGTCTTATCCTGTCGGCCAAGGGGGTATTGTTCAAGTTTGGAACTGTCATAAATACCTGTTACAAGTGAATATTAACATAAAGGGGAAAAAAAATAAAGGCGCTCTATAGCGCCTTTAAATAGTTTTAACCGCTTATTTATCTTAGTAGGAAAGATAATATAGCATCCACATTTGTGAGGATATATTTAGACAACAGACAGACTTCTTCGAAAGGTAAAGAAGCCGTAGTAAGGATAATCCTCGCTGAAGGAAATTTTTTTGCCATTTTCTTCGCCACGGGCAACATACTCTTAGTGATATAAAACACTGCTGTGTTTACACCACCCGATTGAGTTAGGGTTTGTTCTGCCTCGGCATTGGTCACGACCGATATAGTCATTTCAAAAAATTTATCGACCTGACAAATTTTTTGATGAACTTCTTTTAGAGTTTCTTCGAGTAAATTAATTTGCTCGTCATAGTGACCTAGGACGGCTACATTTGACCCTATTCCCCCATTTCTCACAATAAAAATTTTCATTTTTTCCTCCTTTCCCCTTTTTTATTTTAAATAGCGATTATGTTATAATATAAGCAAGATTTTCCTTTTTGTCAAGATTTCTTATGGCTGTAAAATATCTTCTGTCCGGCCATTCACGGAAATAACCACCTCTTTGACAGTAGGAAATTGTTTTAAGGTTTCGATAATTTGCGCCCTGATCGCGGAAACACGACAGGATCCGCCCATTTGATATTCCAACTGTTCATCAAAATCTACATTAGCCACGCCATTTTCGATACTCAGACTCTGGATGATCACACCTTCATTAATACTAGTGAAGAACCCTTGCGATTTTTCTTGTTCAGAAACACCCTTCAATAATTCGGTTAAAGCGGCTCTGGCCACAGCTGACGTCTTTGCTACTTCTCTTTCTACAGAAAAAACCTTATGGCACGACATTTCTGGGTCAAGATTACTATTGTTGAAATATATCTTCAATTTTACCGTTTCCCGAATTGGTTTAGAAAAGAGCAAGGAAATTTCCATACTCTCGTCGTAAGCCGGTAAACCGGAAGGATTGTCTTTTTTAAGGATCAGTTTTCCATTTTCCGTTGTCGGTGAAGAAAATTTTAAAACAGATTTGAAAGGAACGAAATCATCAGTCATCCAATCCGCCTGCGCCTCTCCGAGGCCTTGCGCTATCAGATTCCCGTTTTCATTCCGAAGTTCAATGGGAAAGGAAGCTTCAAAAAACCACCATCCTCTCGCCTCGCCTTGTATTTCCAAAGGACTGCTGATTATTTCATCTGGCTGAGGATAAGTGATCTTGATTTTATCACTTAAGAGACCGCATGGTTCCTGAGGCATTTCCTTGCCGGGCTGGCCGTGTTTAATCCATTGGCCGTTTTGGCAAAGCCATGTGTCTTCTTTGCTCCGCAGAAGGACAAATAACAGCAATAAAATAAAAATCGACAGAAAAATAATGATTTTTTTATTCCCCTTGTTCATAAAATAATTCGTTAAGCGTTAGATTTTATCTCGATTACGTCGCCGTCCTGTACGACGTATTCTTTACCTTCTGTTCTTAATAATCCCTTCGCTTTAGCGGCGGCGAATCCTCCGGCCTGAATCAATGTCTGCCAGTTGATCACTTCGGCCTTAATGAAGTAATTTTCGAAATCTGTATGGATGACGCCGCCGGCCTGCGGCGCTTTTCCCTTTTTTCTCAGGGTCCAAGCCCTAGTTTCATCCGGTCCGGTAGTGAGAAAAGTAATCAGATCCAGCATCTGATAGGTTTTTTTAATTAAAACGTCTAGTTCTGATTCCCCGGCTAAACCGAACGATTTCCTTTCTTCGAAAGAAAAATCAGCCGCTTCCAATTCAGACAAAAGATCGATAATCAGGAAAGGCCAGCCGTTTTTCTCGAATTCCTGGATGAAATGCCCGTTTTCCTTTTTTTCTTCCCCGTTTAAAACGTAAAGACATGGTTTAAAAGTCAGAAACTGGCAATTCTTAAGAAAAGGTACTTCTTCCGGCTTCCAGATTTGACTAAATAAGGTCTTTCCCTGTTCTAAAATCTTTTTAGCCTTGGCTATAATTTCCAGCTCTTTGATGATTTTTTTATCCCCGCTTCTGGCCTCCTTGTTCAGCCTTTCCCATCTTTTATTAATCGTCTCCAGATCCTTTAAAATGAGTTCCAGATCGAGAATCTCCTTTTCCTTTAAGGGATTTATTTCCTGCTGCGTATTAATAATGTTAGTGTTGGCGAAAAAACGCAAAACATAAACCAAAGCGTCCGTCTCACGCACATTGGCTAAAAATTGGTTGCCCAAACCCTCTCCCTGGCTGGCTCCCTTAATCAGACCGGCGATGTCGACGAATTCGACAATGGTGTAAATCTTTTTGGCGGATTTTTCCAGTTCAGCCAATTGATCAACTCTTTTATCAGGCACGCTCACCACGCCGACATTGGGATCAATGGTGCAAAAAGGATAGTTGGCAATGTCAACCTGTTTTTTAGTGATGGTTTGGAATAAGGTCGATTTGCCGACATTGGGCAAACCGACGATACCGATGGATAAAGACATATTATTTTATCACTTGATTACGAAAAGGGAAATGGCAATTAAAACCACGGTGGTAAAAAAGATGACCGGCATGAAAGGATAAAAACCTTTGCTCCCCCATTTTTGCCAAAGACGTCTGGTTAAGGAATCGATTATTCTGATTAGGAGGACGAAAATGACAATTAACAGCGGAGAAAGTAGCGAACAGGCCGCCATTTTCGCCAATACGTCGCCCCAGGCGACATGGTGGAGGCAATGGAAATAAAGAGGTAGAAAAACGAACAATAACCCCCATTTTACCAGCAGATAAACGAAATTATCGTTGAGATAATACAAATAGTAAAAGTCCGTCATAAGCATGGCAATGACAAAAATAATCCATATCTGAACGAATTCCTTTTGCGCCGACATATGTTTCAGATCGGAAAGAGTGGCGACGGTAAAAGAACCCAGTAAAAACCAGAGTAGATATGTCTGAATCACGCCGATCTTAACCAGAAAAAATTGTTGAATCAATTCCGGCATTCTTGTCTAAGTTTATTCCACGGATAACTTTCAAAGGATGATTTTGGATCATATTTTCCAACATCAGATCAATGTATTAAATATGTATCTATCTTACTATATTTCCCTTGTTTTGTTAACAAGTATTTTGTTAATAAGTAAAACCCGGCAGAGCCGGATTTTGCCATCTTGATTAAGGTCGTATTAATCAAGGCATGTATCATTCGTATCTCAAGGCTTCAATAGGATTCAAGGAAGCCGCCCTTTTGGCCGGATAGTATCCGAAAATTATGCCAATCACGGCTGAAACGCCGAAGGCCAGGAAAACAGAGGTGGCAGAAACCGCCGTAGTAATGTTAAAAAACTTCGTCATGGTGAAGGAAATAAGCCAGCCGAGGATGACTCCCAGCACGCCGCCGAGAAAAGTAAGAATTATGGCTTCGGCAAGAAACTGCGAACTGATGTCGCTTTCTTTGGCGCCGATGGCCTTGCGTAATCCTATTTCCCTGGTCCTTTCCGTGACCGTCGTCAGCATCATATTCATAATGCCGATTCCTCCAACTACCAGCGAGATACCGGCGATCGCAGCCAGAAGAGCAGTGAACGTCTGCGTGACTGAAGAAGCTGTTTCCACGATATCGGATTGGTTCAGGGTGGTGAAATCCGCCACATCAGGATCGGATATGTTGTGGAGCTGCAAAAGAAGACTGGTAATCTGTTCCTGTGCCAAAGTCATAGAATTCTGATCTTTTATCTGAACGTTTATGGTAGTGACGTAGTCGTCTCCGGACAGGAATTTTTGCGCCGTGGAAAGAGGAACGAAAATCATGTCGTCCTGACTGCCGAAACCCGTTCCTCCCTTTTCCTGAGTTACGCCAATAACCGTAAAATCGACCTTATTGATTCTTATTTTTTGGCCGATCGGATCAACATCCTCCCCAAACAGATCGTCGCGGGTAGTCGGGCCGAGAACCGCCACTTTAGACAAATTCTTGATTTGCTTTTCGGAAATGAACGACCCTAAGGTTATTTCCACGTTTTTTACATCAGGATATGCGGCCACTGTGCCGATGACGGAAGTATTCGTATTAGTACCCTTGGCTGTCACCTGATACCTTTTGGAAAGTTCCGGCGATACCGCCGCCACTAAAGGGATGTTTTCTAAAATCGCTTCCGCGTCTTCCTGCGTCAATGTCTGCGCCGAACCCCAGCCTGAACGGACCTGAGTCCCTACTCCGGCTTGCATACCTGGCATAATCATTATGAGATTAGAACCGATGCTTTCAATATTCGCCTCGATCTGTCCCTGCGCCCCCTGGCCGATGGAAATCATGGCGACGACCGAAGCGATGCCGATGACAATACCCAGAACCGTAAGACCGGAACGCACTTTATTCATTGAAATAGCGGAATAGGTTTCTCTTAATAGATCCGATAACTTCATAGTCGCAATCTTTTATTTTAAATTTATAACCCTCTGCGGGCCGTTGACTTCATCCTTAACGACGCTGCCGTCGCGAAGATGAATAATCCGTCCCGCGTGTTCAGCCACATAAAGCTCGTGCGTAATCAGGATAACCGTACGTTTTTGCTCAAAATTCAGTTTTTGAAAAGTATCCAGAACTATTTCTCCAGTCCTGGTATCAAGATTACCCGTCGGCTCATCGGCCAGAATTAATAAAGGATTGTTGACCAGGGCCCGGGCGATCGCCACTCTTTGCATTTGTCCGCCGGAAAGCTGGTTGGAAAGATGATAAAAATGCGATTCTGGCAGGCCAGCGTGTTGTAAAGATTCTCTAGCTCTCTTTTCCCTCTCTGGTTTGGGAATATTCGAATAAATCAGAGGCATGACTACGTTTTTCATGACGGTCGCGCGCGGCAGGAGATTGAACGACTGGAAAACGAATCCTATTTTATTTTTTCTGATATCCGCCAATTCGTCATCGGAAAGCCGGGAAACGTCCTGTCCGTTCAGAAAATATTTCCCGCTGGTCGGCACGTCCAGACAACCGAGAATATGCATCAACGTCGATTTTCCAGAACCGGAAGGACCCATAATAGCCACAAATTCCCCTGTTTTGATGTTAAAAGAAACATCTATAAGAGCGTTCGTTTCCGCAAAAACGGTTTTATATACCTTACTTATGTTTTCGATACGAATCATATTAACGAGTGAATTGTCTCATTTCCCTCATTTCTCCTCCGCCCGGACCTCCGCCTCCCGGCGTCAGGCTTTGTAAAATGGAACCGCTATTGCCGGATTTAATCTGTGTTGAACCGGAAGTGGAATTCAACGTCTGCGCCACAATCATGTCCCCTTCTTCCAGCCCCTGTACAATTTCGGTTATCGTATCATTGCTTATCCCGATTTCCACTATTTGATTATTTATGGAAACGGAATCGGCGTTGACCGTGATACTGCGGTTGTTCATTCTTTTTTCTGTTATTCCTCCGTCTTCCAATTTGACGACTTGTACGTATGCTTTATCTCCTATCTGTTTTATGGCCGAACTTGATATCGTAATGATATCGGTTTTTTCAGTTGTAACTATTTCCGCCGAAAGACTCATTCCTGGTTTAATCCGCTTATCTTCCGAATTAAAAGAAATCCTGACATCGTAAGTCACCACGCCGGAAGAAGTCGTCCCCACAGTATCAATCTCTGCTACGGTTCCTTCCACTTCCAGATCGTCAAGAGCGTCGAAAGTGATGATAACCCGCTGTCCTACCGCGACTTTGGCGATGTCTATCTCATTAAGAGTGATTTCTGCCAGCTTATCCTTGGTAATTAAGGTAAAAAGCGCCGTAGAAGAGGAGACCTCTTCTCCTTTTTTCACGTTTATTTCCGTGATTATGCCGCTAAAAGGAGCGCGGATGTAATGATTAGCCAGAGCTTCCTGAGTATCGGCTAGTAAGTCCTTTTTCTGCTGAATGACTATCTTTTGCGCCCGGACATCCAGTTCATCAGGATCTTCTTTAAGCTCAGCTAAAGACCTTTCTCTTTCTTTTATCGTCCTTTCCGCTGCCGCCAGATTCAAAGGATTATTCTGATTCATTTCCACCATATCCCTTTCCGCGTTATCCTTGGCTTCTTTGTAATCTTCAATACTCCTTTGATCGGACAAAAGACCGGACAAATGACTATTACCTTTCGAAGTATACGAATTGAGATCAGATTGATAACCGGTGACGGTGCCGTAAACTCTTAGATCCTTTTGCGAACGATAATCGACCCAGTAATCCAGCATATTGGCTTCCCTTTTTATCACCTCGGAAATCGTCTTAAGGGTATCAATGGTTTCTCCCAATAAGGTTTCTATCTCTTCCCGTTCCGAATAACGACTGATATTTTTGTAGTTTTCAAAATTAATGTCGTATTTTTCCCGAGCAGAAGTATAGGTCGTTTCCGCCGGTTCAATAAAGTCTTCCATTTCTTGATATTCATCATAATCCCGAACATCCATGGAGTTCAATAAAGCCGATTTATTCCATGTTTGCATTAAATAAGTTTCTGCATCGACTATTTCCTCGCTGTATAATATATTCCGCAATCCGGTAATAATGGTCGGCAAATCAAGAAAGGCGTTAGCTATGGAATTAAAGGCGTCTTCGTAGCTTTTCTCCAGATTATCGTTGGCCTTCTCTATGGTATTAACCAGATCGTCATATTCCGCCTGTTGCGTAAATTTCAATTTTGTCAGACTGTCTTGGGCGTCAGTCAGGGAATTCTCGGCCTGCATTATGGTATATTCGTCAACCGGAGCCAGAAGTTCTTCTAAGTCCAATTCGGCCGTTTCCAAGCTGGTTTCCGCGTCCCGCAGGTCTTTCTGCGCGCCAGCCGCATCTATCTGTGCCAATAATTCTCCTGATTTGACTTCCTGGCCATTTTCCGCTTTCAAACTGACTAAGTCGCCGGATACTTTCGGTTTCACGTCGATCTGATTGGAAGCGGAAACCTGTCCGCTGCCGGAAACGGAAATAATCAAAGATCCCTTACTGACAGGAGAAAGCACATACTGCATGACCATTTCGTTCCCCGACGTTTTTTTCACATAAAGATAAATTCCGCCGACAATCAACAATAAAACAATCAAACTTCTGAATTTATGCTTTATTATTTTTTTGAAAATTTTCGCTAATAGGCTTTTACAATCCATAATGAAGATTTATTTATGTTTGATTATGATAATTCTAAGAGGGAAAATGTCCCGGTGCCATCAGCATTTCCATATCCTGGTTCGGCATTCTCTGCTCCGGATCGAATATCCGGACGAGTTTCGCTTGAATCTGCCCTTCTTCATTAGGAGAACCAATGATGACGATGAAGTCGCCGACTTCCAGTTCGTCCTTTTCCGCATTCAGCATCTTATTCTTAATAATCGTCTTTTCGTCAATCAGGACCATCTTTTCGATATCCCCCCTGTCTTTAATGACCAAGCCCGTATCGTTTATCTTGATTATTTCGCCGAAAATGCCATGTCCTTCTATAAAATTTTCCGGAAAAGCCGGCGGTTGGCGCCAGTCCTGGAAAAAACCCTGTCGCGGCCCGCTAAAATTTCTATGATAATTTTCTGCCCATTTATAGGAAAACTTGGCTTTGGTCGCGCCGACGGACATGCCGGCATTAAAAGCCAAGATCAGGATTCCCAGGGCGGCTAGGGCGATAATTGCCCATTTGAGAACGTCCTTCTTTTTATCGTTTTGCTTTTGGTCTTTTTTATCTTCGTCCATATAACTATTTTACAATTAAGTTATTTACACAAATTTATGATCTCGATCCATTCCTAAATCCCCTGGCCCAACTGATGATAGAAAAAATAATCGATAAGAATCCTCCTCTTGAGTAAAAATAGCCTCAAAGTGAAAAGAAAAACACCCATACTGACGCATAAAACCAATAATCCCATAACAGGTAATGACTCCAGAATGGCCAGGGAAAAATCCTCCCATAAAGCCGCAAAAGTATGCAAATCCGCAAACGCCTCGGAGATGAAATACATAATCCCCGAACTTTTTACCTGGATAAGGAAAATATTAAAGGACAAAGGCGTGATAATTACGGAAACCAGGAAAAAAATTAAAAACAAAAACAATGTCTTTCTTGTGTGTTTTTTTTCCTTTTCGTATTCGATTTTTTGAATGATTTTATTAAAAAGACCGGCAGGGACATCTTCCGTCCTTAGATGGTTGAATAGTTTTTCGTAATTATCAAACATAAATTTTTTGTTATTTCCTGTTTATTATACGATTAAAAGGAGCATTTTGGTGCACCTTGTTTAATGAGAAAACTCTTTTTCTAAAATTTTCTTCAGTATTGATAAAGCCCTGAAATGCCGACTCTTGACCGTGTTCAAAGGTTCGGACAAGATGTTGGCGATCTCTTGGAAAGTGAAATGATGATGATAGTGGAGAAAAACGACATTCCTGTAATTTACCGGCAATTTTCTCACGATTCCGGTCAACCGTTCCCTTAAATCTGATTTTTCCAAAATTTCGTCAGGTAAAGGACCGGGATCGGCAACTTTTTCTATTAAAATATTCTCTTCCTTTTCGTTTTCAAAATCGCTGAAAGGAATATTTCTCCTTTTTCGATAAAAATCTATGGCTGTATTTTTGGCGATTTGAAAAATCCAGGTTCTGAAATTCTTTCTTGATTTAAATCTTTTGAGATGACGCCAAGCTTTTATGAACGTTTCTTGAACAATGTCCTGCGCTTCGTGCGGATCATTGGTGTATTGAAAAACGAAATTATAAACCGGTGACAGATATTTTCCGATCAGAATTTGTAACGCCTGTTCATTCTTCTTTTTCAGATAATCCTTTATCAATTGCTTGTCGGAATCCATAAAACCGGACTTAGGATTATTAAGATAAAACGTTTATTTTCTGGTTTTTAGACAGATTTTAATAAATGACCGAAACAGCGGATGTGGGGCTAGAAACCGCGATTTGTATTCGGGATGGAATTGTGTCCCGATAAAAAACGGATGATTTCTTATCTCCACGGCTTCCACTAATCTGTTATCCGGGGAAGTTCCACAGATGGTTAGTCCTTTCTTTTGTAGTAATTCCCGATATTGATTATTGAATTCGTATCGGTGCCGATGGCGTTCGTAAATCAGGTCCTGTTTATAGATTCCCTGCAATTTCGTTCCTTTTTTCAGCCGACAGGGCCAAGCGCCAAGCCTGATTGTTCCTCCGTATTCCTTATTAAGGAGATGCTTTTTCTGTTCTTCCATCATATGAATGACCGCATGCGGCGTCCGGGGGTTTATTTCTTCCGAACTGGCCTTTTTCAGACCACAAACATTACGAGCAAATTCAATCACCGCCATCTGCATGCCATAGCAGAGTCCCAGAAACGGCTTTTTATTTTTCCGGCAGTATTCGATAGTTTTGATCATTTCTTCTGATCCGCGCGAACCCCAGCCTTGAGGAACAACGATCCCGTCGAATTTTTTTAAAATCTTCACTCCCTGTTTCTTTATTTCTTCTGTACCGATCCAGGAAAATTCAGGCTGGCATGTGTTCGCCCAACTGCCGTGCTTAAGAGCTTCGATCACGGAAATATACGAGTCCGTTAAAGTGAATTTACCGATCGTAAAGTACTTTCCTACCAAGGCGATTTTCACCTTACGGAAACCATTTTTATATATCTTTCTCATTATTTGACGCCAGTCTTGCAGATTGGTTTTTCTGATCCTTAAAGCCAATTTTTTAAGGATCTTTATCCCTAAATCATCTTTTTCAAAGTTAAGGGGAATTTGATAAATATTATCTACATCCGGAGCGGAAATGACATCCTCCTGTCTGATATTGCAAAAAACTGAAATTTTCCTTTTTCTCACCTCGTCCAAGGGAAGACTTGACCGCGCTAAAATGAAGTCCGGCTGAATACCGGCTGAATTCAGGAGTCGGGTCGCGTGCTGTGTCGGTTTCGTTTTCATTTCACCGATTTTGCTGGGAATGGGCAGAAATGAAAGCATCACGAAAATAACGTCATTAGGTTTTTCTAAATGCATCATTCTGGCCGCTTCCAAAAAAAGGGAATTCTGATATTCCCCGACCGTGCCGCCGATTTCCACGATCATGATTTCCGCCTTGGTTTTTTTGACTGCCTCTTTGAGCCGGGCGATAACCTCGTTAGGTATGTCCGGAACGACCTCGACGCACCGGCCGTTATAAGCCAGATTCCTTTCCTTTTTAATCACTGATTGATAGACGCTGCCAGTCGTCATGTAATTCACGCCATAAATATTCTGTCCCAGGAAACGCTCGTAATTACCGATATCCTGATCCGTTTCCAGGCCATCCTCCGTGACGAAAACCTCGCCGTGTTCCATGGGATTCATAGTGCCGGCATCGACATTGATATAGGGATCGATTTTAGAAACGGAAACACGGTATCCCTTACTCTGTAAAATCTTGCCGATAGAAGCGGAAGAGATCCCTTTACCCAGACCGGACATAACTCCGCCCATAACGAAAATGTATTTTGTCTTCATATTATTTTTATTCAATGACGCTGATAAGAAAAATGAACAAGATACCGACGATAAACGAAAGAAAATGCAACAGATTCTTTTTCATTTCATGGCCATTCTTTATTTCCGGAATGAGATCGGAAGCGGCAATGTAAATGAAATTGCCGGCGGCGAAAGAAAGCAGAAATGTCGTATTAACGTTGCGGGAGACGAAATAAACCAAAAGTCCGCCGGGAATAATCGTCAAGGCGGAAATGAAATTAGCCTTTAAGGCTTTGTATTTATTCCATCCGCCGTGAAGTAAAATGCCGAATTCCCCTATCTCCTGAGGGACTTCATGCGCCAGACAGACGAGCCAGGTGATAATTCCCAGTTTCACGTCGGCCAAAAAAGAACCGGCGATAATTAATCCATCAATGAAATTATGAATACCGTCTGATAAAAGTATAAGATAGCTTACTGGCGTTTTATGCTCTGAGGGAACGCGGTGGCAATGATGCCAATGGAGAAACTGCTCCATTAGGAAAAAAAACATGAATCCGATTAAAAGCCAGATAAAAACATTGCCTGAATTTTCCATGCCTAATGCTTCAGGGAGCAGATGTAAAAAAGCGCCGCCGATCAGCGAACCGGCGGAAAAAGCCACCAAAGGAAGGAGTATTTTTTTAAGCCTTTCCTCTCTTAGAACCAAAGTGATCAGACCTGCCCAAGCCATCAAACTTACGATAAAGCAGGAAATAATAATCCAGAGTAAAGTATTCATAAAAAAAATTTCTTATCTCTTAGAAGATAAATTATCCGGAAAGGATTATAGCACAAACCGGAAAAATAACCAATACTTTATCCTCTTTTTTTATCAAATAGCCCGGAAAGGATTGCTTTTATTAAAATCTGGCAATAATTTATCATGACTTTCCAGTGCCTGGACCCAGCCGTTTTTAAAGCCCAGGGAAAAGAAATAATCCAAAATATTTTCAAACTCTTTTTTCTTAACAATCCGATTTAAATAAGGGAAATCTTTCGCTTTGTAAACTGGTTCGTATTGAGTCATTAGGCTGAGATGCATATCTTTATCAATATTTTTAAGAATTCGCAAGACTTTGCGGCTGTTTCCGGCATGATTGGGTAAAAGCAAATGCCGGACGATTATCCCCTTTCTCGCGACTCCTCTTACTGTTTTCAGTTTT
>Ga0172371_10003439_pt1 | contig 24526 bp, 23 predicted proteins | sample Lak12m_FD_114543 | JGI IMG/M metagenome (GOLD analysis project Ga0172371, IMG submission 114543) | Freshwater microbial communities from Kabuno Bay, South-Kivu, Congo - kab_022012_12m | ecosystem: Environmental > Aquatic > Freshwater > Lake | place: Democratic Republic of the Congo: South-Kivu... | reverse complement strand
GAGGCGCTTATTATGTAGCTCTACCCGATATTTGTGTAAAAACTGCCAATCAGAATGATCCCTCCTGTGACCAACATGGTTATGTTGCTGGTGAAAATTATGATGTGTATGTTAGCTATCAAGGTAAAGATGTGGCAGTACGAGTAGGTGATGTCGGTCCATGGAATAACGATGATAATTATTGGGCAACTAAATTTGATCCTACGCCTCGTCGAATGTTTACGGAGCTTCCTGTCGGTATGCCAGAAGCTCAAGCGGCTTACTTCGATAACTACAATGATGGAAATGATCAATATGGGAGGAAAGTCATTTTCCCGACTGGTATTGAAATCTCAAAGGACGTATCAAAAATCATTGGTTTAGCTGAAGATTCTTTTGATTGGATTAGAGTTGCTTATCTGTGGACGGATGACTGGGAAGAACCAATCGTAGATACTCCTGAGGATGCAACCAAGGATGTAGACATCATTTTAACCTCGACTGAACAACCCAATGGTGCAATCTCGCATATTATAGAGCCAGGGGACAGTCCGCTAAGTATTGCAGAAGTATATGGTTTAAGTGTTGAGGAACTCCTCGAAATTAATAATCTCACTGCTCAAGATGTTTTTCAACCAGGAAACGAAATTATTATAAAACCACCTGACCGTACCGCTATTCCGAGCTGGAAATTAACAGCTACACTTCAGACACAAACAAGTGATAATGAATTGGCAACACCCACATTTACTGTGGATAATTCTAAGACAATTTCCATAACCGAATCTGAAGTCAATGTTTTTACTCCATCACCCACATCTGAAACAAACCAAGAAATTTCGGATGACGAATCATCTTTAGGAGTATTTTTATCTAAATTGAATATTTGGTATATTTTCGTTGCTCTATTTGTGGTTTTGGGAATTGCTTTGGTCATTATAGGTAATTCCTTAAACAAAGGAAATTAATTTTGGATAAAAAAACAGCACCAATTCATATGGTGCTGTTTTATTATTTTAGTTATTTTTACTCATGAAAGGTTATTACCACAGTCATCCCCCATCTTATTCGAGGATCAACATCATCAAGCAGAATACGAGCTGTGTAAGTGATATCGCCTCGTTTTTCTTCAAAAATAGCATCGATTTTTTCCACGACGCCAGTCATCTCAACATCAGGTAAAGCATCAGCGACAACCGTAACATCCTGTACGATAGAGATATCAACAACTTCAATTTCAGTGAGATCATCTGTCTCTGCATATATCTTTGAGTAATCTGCAATCGTCATCATAGGTTGCCCTGCTTGCACAAGTTGACCAATAATTAAGTCTTGTTTCACTACGATTCCATCAATGGTAGCTTCTAAGTCTAAATGATCAAGAGCGGCTTTTGCGGATTCCACCGATGCTTCAGCTGCAGTAATACGTGCCTGCAGAGCATCAACATCGTCTTGATTTGGACCATCTTTTACTTTTTCATATTCATTTTTAGCATTTTGTAAGTTAGCTTCAGCATTTTCTAAATTTGTTTCATATTCTAATCGTTTTACAGCTGTATTCAAGTTTGATTGAGCATCATCTAAATCCTCTTTCAAATCCTCGCGTGTCGAATCACCAGATGGATAATATTTATAGGGTTCGAATGCTGCACGTGCTTCGTCTAATTTTTGCCTTGTAACAATAATGCCTTCGGTTGCAGTGTATTCAATTTGATCTTGAGGAACTGTAAAATTATCTACAGTGTATTGAGCATCTCTTAATACTTTTTCAGCTTCAGCAATACTTCTTAAAGCATTGGCTCGTAATATCTCAGCGTTATCATATAAATCCTGTAGAGCCTGTTGTACGGAAAGTAATTCCGCTTCTGCTGCTGCAATCCCCGCTTCGATTTCTTCTCTATTTCCTAGACTCGCAACAATATCACCTTTTTTTACGCTATCTCCCTCTTCGACATATACAACTTCAACTTGTCCATTGGTAAAAAAAGATAATTGTGCTGTTTCATTGGGAACGATTCTCCCTTCAGACACAATCTCAATATCTGAAATCACTATTGGTATCTCTGTTGGTTCTCCAACAGAGGTCTTCTCTGGATTTAATGAACTACAGGATACTAATAGAATGCTAAAAACAACCGCTAGAAATAATAATTGATACCATCTTAATTTCATGAATTCTCTCCTATATCTCAATGTCTCGCTAATTATACTTTATCTTTGGATATTATTGGCATCTCAATCCATTCGATTGATAAATACATACTAGGAAATCCTTGTGATTATTTGTTATTATCTTCAATATCGTAGTTGATTTAACTTTCTCGTGTATAATCGGACAGTAAATTTATGTTGCTTATAAATATTATAGGTGAAAGATTGAATTTTCTTAAAGAACGATTGCCAGAGAATAAAAGAATATTTCTTTTCTTTTCAGCTTGTGTCTTTCCAATTCACTTATGGGCTATTGTACAATTCTTACGTGAAATACCAAGTTATATTCTATGGTTAGATTGTTTCGAGATTTTTAGTGTTTTTTCCTATACTCAAGCTATAGCTCTTTTAGAAAGTATACTAACCTTTTTAATATTTTTATCAATAGCATTGATATTTCCTAAAAAACTGCTCTTAGATCATTTCCCTTCACAGATTTCTTTGGTGTTATTCTTGACCGTGATATTAATTATCATTTATCACAGCTTTGGGACTTTATTCCTTGTAGAAGGTATAAATAAATTAATTATCGTATTCATATTTATGGGATATTTATGTATTATTTTACTACCATCTGTCTTAAAACTAGATCTGAATAGATTTGATTCTATAATTATGAAGCTCCTAGAAAATTTATCTGTACTTTCTTCTCTATACCTAATTATCTCCGTAATTTGTAGTACTTTTACTATTTTTAGGATTATTGTTACTCAAATAAACTGGTTGTAAAAAATGCAGCGACGTGACTTTTTGAAAATAACAGCTCTTTCTCCATTATTATTTCTTGAGAGCAAGATCCAATCTTCTAAAATTTTTAGGATTTCAAATAATAAATATCCGAATATTCTAATTCTAGTATTTGATGCTTTTAGTGCACGTCATTTATCTTTAGCTAACTATGCACGCGATACCACACCCAATTTGAGCCGACTTGCTCAAAATGCCACTGTTTTTCATAATCATCATGCAGCTGGAAATTATACGACCCCGGGAACATCTTCACTTTTGACAGGCGTTTATCCTTGGAAACATAGAGCTTTACATATTCGTGGAAAAACAACGCCATTTTATGAAGATCATAATCTGTTTAGTTTAATTCCAAAAGATTACAGAAAGTTCGCCTATACGCAAAACCCTCTTGCTTATTCCATTTTGTTTCAATTTCATAACCATATCGATCATCTTGTAAAAATCCCCGAATTAGCGGTTTATTCAGATTCAATTTCGCAATCCATTCTGAATCCAGATTTTTTTATTGCCAATGAAGCGGAACTGATCGCGATAAAGAGTGAACACAGTCCTCCATCATCTCTATTTCTTTCAATCTTCGATACTGAATTACGCAAGTTCTTTACGAATAGAATTTACTCTTCCTCACAAGGTGATTATCCAAGAGGAATAACAAGTTGTCAATTGGGAGTTCCTCACTCGCCTTGTTTCTTTTTACAGGATGCAATTAATTGGCTTCAAAAAACAATTCACACAAGTCAACAACCTTTTTTCGGTTATGTGCATTTGATACCACCTCATGCCCCATATAATCCACCATATCCTTATGCCTCTCACTTTGATGATAATTGGAAACCGAATAAGAAACCCGAACATATTTTTAGCCTCGGAAAAAACCAAAATAATTTAAATAGAAAACGACGCTTTTATGATCAATATATTGAATTCCTTGATTCTGAAATTAACCGACTTTTTAATTACTTGGAAGAAAGTAACTTATTAGATAATACCTACATCTTTATTACTTCTGATCATGGAGAAATGTTTGAGAGAGGTATCATCGATCACCTAACAGAGACATTGTTTGAACCTGTCATTCATGTACCACTATTCATTTTTCAACCTGGTCAAAAGCAAAGATATGATATCCATGCTTGTACAAGCGCTGTCGATATCTTACCTACGATCCTTAATATCATTGGCAATTCTGCACCTAAAAATAGTGAAGGAGTGATCCTTCCACTCTCCGAACAAGAGAATATTGTTCATGAACGAAATATTTATGCAATAGATGCGAAACAAAATTCAAAGTATAATGCCCTTACAAAAGCATCTTTTGCTATGATAAAAGGTGATTATAAGTTGACCTTATATAGGGGTTATCCTGAAACGAACAGCTCAGATTTATTTGAATTATACAATCTTGCAGATGACCCAGAAGAAATCAATGATCTATATAACCCTCTAGATAAAATCATTTCGAAAAAGCTTGTTGATGAATTATTAGCAAATATTGAGTTAAATAATAATCACTAAAAATTTCACCAATGGCGATTAATAATGATATATCTAGTAAATAATTTTCCTAAAAAAAAGGACTTGCTGGTATCTAATCTAGCAAGCCCTTTTTTCCCATAAGCGTTTAGATCTTCACACATTCTTGGCAATGAGGTTGAAATAGATTAGAGCCCTGTGTTTTTCCCTGACACGATGAGCATAACCAGTTTCCTGCTCTAATTCCAGTCCGAATATATAAACCAATTGATTTTTGGTTTTCTTTTACAACTTTACCAGAGAGGTTTTCAGAGCTATTAACCTGAAACTTATTAGCTTGCCGCATAATTGTTTACTCCTTTAAAGTGTACAAACTTCACATTTCGCATTTTGTAATCTTCCCTCCGCCACTTTTGTTCCTCGACAAGATTTACAATTCAACCAAGGTCCAGGCCCCATTGGATAATTTGGGGTTGGTGTTGGAGGAACAACAGGATAGGTGGGATCATCAGGAATATCCATGCAAACAACTCTTCCAGCTTTCAATCCTGATCTAACTTTTAATGCAAGATGGTTCTTAGCATTATCTATTATCATAATCCATCTCCTTTATTTTTAATAATATTACTTAGCAATATGTATAATAATTATTTTATGTGAATAATTCGTTTTAGACAATACAACAAATGACGGTTTAATGAGTGGCTTTGGTTCTCGACCAAGAAAATTTTTTTATATATTATCAAGAAATGAACAAATTATCCCTATTGGATTAAGGATTCCTGAGGACCATGAATTTTCTATTGTAAATATACTCATTGACGCATATACTATAGCTGTGAAAGGAATGCAAAGATTTATCAATAAAAATTAATTTTCTGCATTTTGAAATATTTATGAATTTAAAGAAAATACTAATACTAATCGGTTTAATTTCTTCATTAGCTGCAATAATCTCGTGTAATATTTTTTCAATACCCTTGATTACGACACCTACTGATGCAGTGAATACTGAAGAAGTATCAGAGCAAGATGAAAATCTACCATCGCTGATATCCAACGAAGAAGCAATAATCGTTGACCTTTATAAGAAAGTAAATCCTTCAGTGGTCAATATTTCAACTTATTTAGAACAAAATAAGGTTGTTATCCAAAGTGGTCAAGGTTCTGGATTTGTCTTTGATCAAAATGGACATATCGTTACTAATTCCCATGTTGTTCATGGAGTCGATGATATTGAAGTATATTTTTCTGATAGCTCGACATCGCATGCTGAAGTATTGGGAGAAGATTTACACAGTGACCTTGCCGTGATACAAGTAGATTATTTACCAGAGAATGCTAATCCATTACCATTCGGCGACATGGAAGATTTATCTGTCGGACAAACGGTTGTTGCGATAGGAAATCCATTTGGGCTTGGAGGAACCTTGACTAAAGGGATCATCAGTGCACTCGGACGTACAATCCCTGCTCTTACAGCATTCTCAATTCCTCAATCGATACAGACAGATGCTCCCATAAATCCTGGGAATTCTGGTGGTCCACTGCTCAATCTTAGAGGAGAAGTAATTGGAGTCAATGCTCAAATAGAAACCGATGGATCAAGTCGAGCAAATAGTGGAATTGGATTTGCTATACCGGTTAGTATCATGGAAAAGGTTATTCCAGAATTGATCGAAAACGGTGAATATAAATGGAGTTGGTTAGGAGTAACAGGGAGAACATTAGATCCTACGCTAATCGACGCAATGAAGCTTAGTATACGCAAAGGCGCATATATTTCAAGTGTGGTTGAAAACGGACCATCCTCTAATTCAGATTTACGAGGAGCAGAAAAGCTCGTTGTTATTAGTGGTCGTCAAGTCGAGGTTGGTGGTGATGTAATCATTGCTATTGATGATGTTGCAGTAAATTCATTCGAAGATCTTCTTATTTATACAACTCTACATACTAAACCTGGTCAAGAAGTAACATTGACTGTTCTAAGAGATAACAAGGAAAAGGAAATCAAAGTTACTGTTGAAGAACGTCCAAGTACCATTGACTTTTCGCCTTAAGTAGAATGTAAAACCGCATTTCTATTTTATTTTCGAAATGCGTCGTTATTCATCTCTTAAATGTAATTAGTATCATGTAGACGTTATTGTTTTTTTATAGTGCTGATTAGGTAATTCCCTGATCATTTTTGCTGCTGTCTCAGGAGTCAGATCGCGTTGTGGCATGGCTAACATCTCAAAACCGACCATAAATTTTTTTACTGTAGCAGAACGCAATAAGGGTGGATAATAATGGATGTGCATGTGGTAAGCTGAATAGTCTAGGCTTTTATTGGTTGGCGCTTGGTGAAAACCCATCGAATAAGGAAAAGATATTTCAAAGAGATTGTCATATTTTATTGTAACTTCTTTCATGACATGTGCTAAACTAGTAACTTCTTCATGGTTTAACTCGGTTAGATATGAATGGTGGTTTTTCGGGATGATTATAATTTCATATGGCCAAATAGCCCAAAAAGGAACGAGAGCCACAAAATGATCATTCATCGCAACTATTCTTTGACCAGATTCTATCTCTTCTTTCATATAATCACAGATTAAACATGAATGATTCTTCTTTTCATAAGCTGTCATTGACTCTAATTCTTTTAATGGCTCATCGGGAATAATACTTGTCGCCCAGATTTGACTATGAGGATGTGGATTTGAGCATCCCATCATAGCACCTTTATTCTCAAATACCTGGACATAATCGATAGACTCCATATTCCCTAATTCAGATGTTTGTTTTGTCCATGTGGTAAGCACAGCTTCAATTTCAGGAATGGATAATTCAGGTAAAGTCAAATCATGTCTTGGTGAAAAACAGACAACCCGGCAAATTCCATTTACAGGCTCTGCTTGGTTAGTCAAGAATTTTCCATCACTTTGCTCATTTTGATCGCTATTGGTTTCATCTGGAGCTAAAAGAGCTGGAAAATCATTATCAAAAACAAAAGTAGAAGTATAATTCGGATTCACTTTTCCCCCCGCTCTGCTATTGCCAGGACATAAATAACATTTATCATCGTATTCAGGGAGAATTTCAGGGGATATTTTTTCGACTTGTCCTTGCCATGGTCTCCTGGCTCGATGTGGAGATACTAAGACCCACTCTCTTGTCAATGGGTTATATCTTCGATGAGGTTTTGAAAAATCCATTATATGTAATTTTCCTGGTTTTTTTCTTCGGATTTCTTATTCGTTAAATGAAAAAGTTGATTCAGCATAATAGCGAATTGCATTTGCAGACATACGCTCCATCATCCATTCATCCATCCATTTTTTCTTTTTTTCAAATGACCAATCTGCCATAAGTATCCCAATTGGAATATTGATATTAATCGCTCTAGCTGGAATGATGTGACGTGTGATTCCACTTGGTATTTTCATTTTATTCATTGCAGCATTCATAATATTAATAGGTTCCAAACGTGGGAAGACTACTAACGATGTTATTTCAGGGTAAAAAGGTTTCTGAATTTCCCATATATCATTGGATGCCCGAAAAATGTCTGACTTACCACGATATATATCTACGATTCTATTTAATAAACTGACCTTATCTAATTGTAATAGTTCAGTCTCGGGAATAACAGCATATACTCCACTATCATCTATAAAATAAGTTTCAATCACTCCGGCTTTAATTTTTTCCCTTGCTTCAACTAGTGAATTTCTTTCTGTTCTAATACCAATTAAATTTTGAATAGCATCCCAGAAAGAATTATTTTCCATTCCTGAAACTACGTGAAACCAGGTGTCTAGTGATACTCCAGGGCTACTATAACTAACTAATTGAGCAACAATATGTGGTATCCCTAAGGTTTTAAAAGTTGTTACTCGATTAGCGCCATCTAATACCACAAATGAATCGCTTTCGGGAATAGCAGCAATTACAGGTGGATTCTTCAGTAATCCTTCCTCTAGTAATCGCTTGCTTAATTTTTCTACTCGTCTGGGGTCACAGTCCTCATGGGGAAGTAATTTTTCTGTTGGGAGGATCTTTATTTCTGGTAATTCTGTACTCTGATACATAACAACTCCAATTCCAGAGTTCTGCTGATAATACTCTATGTGATGATCATAGGTAAACTATAAATATGAAGTTTAGAATATTTTAAGATTTATTTTAAAAGTGAAGTATTACAATTAATTCATCTTCAAACAATTTTACAAAACATTTATTTCATAGTTCGATGTAGTATACCACTCAATTTTGAAGATTTATATCATTATTGATAATTGTAAAAAAGTAGCATCTTTGCAGTTTTGTAATTAATTTATTAATAATCATTGAAATTTCCGGAAAAGTAAGTAAAATAACTTAGATGACTTCGATAATTATTAATCAGATAAGTTCAAAGTTAGGATGGAAAATGTGAGAAGAACAAAAGTACTAAACAAAGGTCAGGGATTAGTTGAATATTCGCTGATCCTTGCCATGCTCGTAGTAACAACATTGTTATCATTGAACCTAATGGGTATATCTGTCCAAGATGCTTACGAAAATATTGTCAATCAATTTTCTGGCGATGAGATTGATCAGTGTCAAACTTATTATGAGAATACTTTTGATGGAGATCTAGATGATTGGACGAGATTAGAACCAGATAAATTATGGGGATTTTGGAAAGGTAATTTTAAAACCCAAGATGGTCAGCTAATTGGAAATTCCCTGAGTGCCCTTATTCTTGATCAATATTCAGGAAACGATTATCTTATCAATATCAACAATCCAACTCTCCAACAGACGAGAAAAACCTACAATGGTTATGGTGTTACTTTCCGTTCTAATTATGATTCAAAGGATCGATTAGATGGGTATATGTTTGAATTCGAAAGGGTAAATCCTTCTGATCAAGGGACAATGTATTTCAGCGCTTGGCAAAAAGGCTACCAAATCCGCCCCCCTTTAGCAGAAGTAAGTGTTCCGCCTGGTTTTGATTGGAATAATCCTGGAGACCTTTCAATAAATGTAAGTGGCAATACATTTACTGCATATCTCAATGGGGAAAAAGTATTACAAGCACAAGATGACACTTACGCTGAAGGAAAAGTCGGTCTTGCTGTAAACCAGGGGTCAAAATTAATTCTGAACGGTTTTGGGATTGATGATATTGCATGTCAGGAGTAATAGATGCCTCTAGAAGATTCACCATCTCTGGATATTTATAAAAATGGAATTCCTAATAAATTACCAGACCTATCTAAAAAGAAAAAACTAATAAAATATTTCATATATGGATTATTATTATTGACTATCACACTCGGGTTTTCTTCTCTATTAAAATCCAATACCATTGCATTACTAACTGGGGCAGGTTCTGTATCAGGCTTTACGGTTAATGAAAATAATCAACCAGTATCTGCTGAGGTTTTTCTCTCAGGATTTGATGAATCTGTTTTCGCAGATGAAAATGGTTATTTTTTATTGAAAAACCTTCCGCCTGGGGATTTTACTTTACTAGTCGGATATGATTTCGTTGCTCAAGGATATCCAGTAACGATTAAATCCGGTCAGAATATCGATATGGGTTATTTAGAAGTTCCTCCTCCCCACAAACCATCAATCTATTAAAATTCAATAATTATAAATACCAAAAGTCCAATTAACTAAATGTCTGTTAATAAATATTGCTGTACGCATGGTAAAATAACGCGTTGAAAAAGATAGTTGGTTTGTTTCTTTCGGAATAATTTTAATCTTTTGAGGTGTTTATGTATATCGATCCAAATACCGGTGGGATGTTATTTCAAATTCTTGCAGCATCACTTGCCGTCTTTTCAGGTTTTATCTTGTTATTATCAGGCAAGATCCGTTCCTTTTTTGCGCGTTTTCGTCGTTCAATAAAGGAGAATAAAGAAACAACTGAAAATAAGAATGATGAGAATACGACTTCTAATTCTTAAAATTTAAGTGACTGACCGTTAGTGAATGATTTGTTTCAACAAATGATCGTTTATTGTTAGATATCCCAAATATTATCTATATGCATACTTTATTAATAGGCTTCGACTCATTTGATCCGATCACTTTCGAGCAACTTGCCTCGCAAGGCAAAATGCCATTTCTCAATAAATATATCGATAAAGGTAATTACTCACGGTTTAAAGTAAGCGATCCTCCGCAAACAGAGGTTTCTTGGAGTAGTATTGCTACAGGTTTAGATGCTGGTTGGCATGGTGTATTCGATTTTGTTCATCGTAATCCAAAGACTTACACACCCTATGCATCATTATTGCCGACAAAAACGACATCATTAGGCGCTCAATTTATCCCTCCTGTAAAAGCTAAAACGATTTTTGAACAAGCTACACAAGATGGTTATCCAGCAACCACCCTCTGGTATCCAGCTACTTTCCCTGCTCAACCTGGATCAACAGTCAGAACTATCCCGGGTCTAGGGACTCCTGACATTTTGGGGCGTCTCGGCGTCGGAACTTTCTTTACAAATAGTGTTGAAGATAGTAAGCATCATTTCAAAACGCCAATAAAAGTATTGGTTAAAAAAGTTGATGGTATTTATTGTGGATCATTAGATGGGCCCGCACAAAAGAAAAAAGGAACTATTCAGAACTCGATAGTTGATTTCGTTCTCGACATCGATTCACAAAATAATATTGCAAAATTGAATATTGGGAAACAGTCAATCTCTCTTGTTCAAGGGCAATGGAGTCAAATAATTGAAATCACTTTCAAAATGGGTCTTTTCTTTTCCATTCGTGCCTTGACGCAAGCTATTCTGAATATATCTGACAACAGAATCGGATTATACTTTCTGCCTCTCCAAATTCATCCTACATCGACTATATGGCGTTATGCCACTCCACCATCATTTGTCAAACAGACCTGGCAGAATAATCACCCATTTCTTACTTTAGGTTGGCCGCAAGACACGACTGCATTAGAGGAAGGATTTATTACTGACGAACAATTTTTAAGTCTATGTAATTCGATTTTTACCAGTCGCGAAAGAATATTTATGCATCACCTAGATGATTTCTCAGAAGGAATTTTTGGAGTAGTATTCGATAGCTTAGACCGCATACAACATATGTTCCGAAAAGATCATCAAGACATTGTTGAAGATTGGTATATCCAGTTAGACAGTTTTGTTGGAAGAGTTGAGAACAGATTGTCATCCCATGGTAGAGATGATATTAAACTTTTCTTTCTTTCGGATCATGGTTTTTCCGAATTTAATTATAAAGTCAATCTCAATTATTGGTTGATGCAAAATGGTTATCTAAGCGTCAATAATACTGCAGAAGAACACGAGATCAAAGATATCAATTGGTCACAAAGTAGTGCTTATGCAGTTGGTTTAAACAGCATCTATTTCAATCTTAAGAATAGGGAAGGTCAAGGAATTATTACTCCTGAAGCTTCACAGAATCTATCAGAAGAGATAACAAAAAAATTGCTGATGTGGAAAGGTCCTGATGGAAGAAATGTTATCCATCGCATATTACCTAAAGATGATATCTATAGTGGACCTCTGAAGGAATTCGGACCTGATCTGTTGGTTGGATATGCTCCCGGTTATCGAGCCTCTTCTGAAACTGGGCTTGGTGGCTTCAAAAGAATTCAAATTGATATTAATTCTGATCATTGGGGATCTGATCATTGTATTGATTCTCAATTAGTCCCTGGAGTGCTATTTTCAAATCAATCCTTGAAGAATTTCCCCTCTCCCTCATTTCGAGATATTCCTTATCTGACGATAGGTAAAGAAGTCAAACAGGATAATTCGCGTCCTCCACAAGAACCGACATCATCCGTAGAAGATGATAAGATAATCGAAGAAAGATTAAAAAGCCTTGGCTATCTATAACAGGTTTATTAAGCCAAAACTTCCAACTTATAAAGAAATACTTCCCGTATTTTCATTAGGACTGGTAATGACCTTCAGTTGGGTCCTTTATCGCTTGTTCTGGCATATCCCTAGTTGGCTGTATTATTTAAATATTTATGATGTTTTGATCATTTGTTCCTATTCACTATCTTTTGCACTTCTTGAAAGTGTTTTTATTTCCGCGCTTCCTATATTGTTATCGATAATCTACCCAATGCGAATATTTAAGTCTTACTTTATTGAACAGGGTGTCTTAACAATCCTTTTTATAAGCACAATAGCGATACTGATTCAAAGAAAAATGCGGATCATCTATTCTTTCAGTACGCGTGATTTACTATTATATTCGGCTCTATTTCTATTTAGTATTATTCTTGTTGCAATCATTTTTTCAATTATATTAAAGCAATTTCCACGAATCGCGGATTTTATTAAAACCATTGCTGATAAATTCACGGTTTTTTTATTGATCTATATTCCAATTAGTATTATCAGTTTTGTTGTTGTGGTAATTCGTAATTTGTGAGCAAAGGTTTGAAGTATTTTTATTGACTAATCCTATGAAAGATCGCTCAAGTTTTGGTTTTACAAGAAGAGATTTTCTCAATCTCGCCACTGCATTTCCCATAAGTTTATTTCTCAATAAGCATTTCGTAAATATTAATAATTTTTCAAATATCAATTCAAAACCGAACTTCATCATAATATTATGCGATACACTATCTGCCAAAAACCTCTCTTTATATGGTTATCAGCGTGAAACAAGCCCAATTTTAGCTAAATTTGCAGAGCATGCGACGGTTTACCATTCTCATCGCACTGCTGGAAATTTTACGACTCCCAGTACAGCCTCATTATTTACTAGTTCTTATCCCTGGACCCATCGTGCTTTTAGCTTGTCTGGACTCATACACTCATCAGTTGTACCCCATAATATCTTTGAGCAGTTAGCTTTAGATTACCAGCAAACTGTCTATACACAAAATGTATATGCTGATATGCTGCTATATCAATTCAATCAATATTTTCAACAACACCAAAATTTAGACAGTTACTCATTGGTAGGAACGACTTATTATAATAAATTATTTAATAATGATGCAATCTTTGGATTAAAAAGTTATGATCAGTTCTTATTTATAAGAGAAGAAGCGCATGGCTCACTTTTCTTTTCAATAATAAATGATGTATATGAACGAATTAAATACTTGCAAAAAGCTCGTAAATTTGCCGATATTCATCCTGGTGAATTACCTCGACTAGCAAATACTGATATTTATTTTCTCTTGGAAGATGTGGTTAATGGAGTCCAAGAGTTATTAGAAGATACAGATGCCCCATTTTTTAAATACATTCACCTTATGCCTCCACATGAACCGTATGTACCCACTCGGGAATTTATTGGGCTATTTGATGATGGTTGGTCTCCTGAAGAAATTAAACCACATCGACTCGCTCCAAATGTTCCTCAAAAACGTCTTAATGAACGCAGACAATCTTATGATGAGTTCATTGCCAATCTCGATGATGAATTCGGTAAACTTATGAATTTTTTAGATAATTCAGGGTTGAGGGAGTCCTCATATATAATTTTCACTTCGGATCATGGTGAATTATTTGAACGTGGTGTCCATGGGCATTCCACTCCACTGATGTTTGAGCCAGTTATTAATGTACCATTAATCATTTCTGTACCAGGTCAAGGGGAAGGTTACGATATCTATGCGAATACTTCTAACGTGGATATCCTACCGACATTATTGCACCTGGCGGGTAAACCAATACCAGAGTGGTGTGAAGGAACTGTATTACCTGGAATGGGAGGTGAGGTGAACGCGGAAAGAGATATTTTTGTTGTTGAAGCCAAGAAAAACCCTGCCAATTTGCCTTTAACAAAAGCAACTACAGTGCTTATAAAGGATAATTATAAACTTATTCATTACTTTGGTTATAAACATTACAATGATGAATACGAACTATATGATCTTAAGAATGATCCAAATGAGATCAATAATATCTTCCCTTCCTATCCATATTCACTTGATTTGAAATCTATTCTTAATTCTCAAGAAGAACTATCGGATCAACCTTATTTGAAGAATACCCTTTGATCAAATCTAAAATAAATTTCAGGGTGATTTAGGGAGAAAGGTACGATCAACTTGCTTAATTATCTTCTAGAAATGCTTCACTTAAATACCCGATCTCGGCTAATGCTTCGATAATTTTCTTTTTGGCTCCATCTTTTACAATGATCGCTGTAGTACTGAGAGGATCACCAAGAAATCGGCTCGCATTTGTTTTCTGTAATTGTCGAATGATCTCGGGATTTCTGACGCGTAAAATAATACTTCTTTCAAGGCGAGCTTGACTACCATGATTTTCCCAATCTCTTAATGCTCTCATTAAACTTGGTGGGACTATCTCAATGTACTCGTTTATCAACCATATTAAATGTTTAACCAATAGTCCTTGTTGTCTGGCATTCTCAAGTGAAGAAGGACTTATTCGATATGAATAAATACCATTCTTATAGGTTATCCATTCACAGAATCGAGAGAATTGGTATCTATTCCGCATAAAGGATCGTACAGGTATATGTATAGAACCATTTGAGCTGATTATTATCTTTTGTTCATTTTCTTTTTGAATATTTGGTGCTTTTTGTTTTAACATAGATTTTCCCCAGCTTGATAATCGAAACCCTTCAACATCTAAAGAACTGTTTTGGTCATTTTTGTCCCTTGAGAAAAGTAAATCTACCAATCCAAGCCAATATAAAGGACCGGTTATCATGTAGCGAATTAATTGACCTTCAACAGCATCCCAACTTCCAAAACCTCGTAAATATTTATTACTCAGCTTTTCCTTAATAAACCAGGAATCATAGTCTGCTGTTGGTCTCTGAAAATCAGGATTTTCGTTTTTGATCAAATTTACAAAATCGTCTAAGCTAATATAACCATCTGATCCTTCATCATTAATATTATGATTGACCTTTTCAATCATAGATAAAAGAAAATTCCTGGTTTTCTTCGGATTATTTTTCCATTCCCCTTCAAATTCGTAGTTCGGAAGTAGTCTTAATTCATTATAATCTTGGCTTCTTATCCACCCATCTACTAGTCTCAAAATTAAATCCGCACGGCTTTCTTCTAAAAATTCTCCGACGAAATGTGTGTTAATTTCTTCAGCAGTTTTGTCGAAGCCAATTCCTGAAAGAAGTAACTCTATCTCAGATAACCGAATTGTTGGTATATTCAGTTGATTTGAATTCACTTTTTCATCAGTAATAAACATCTTCTCGATTACTTCATCTGAAAATTGATTGCGTATACCTGCCAAATAAGTACAAATATTTTCTAAAATATAATCATTTGCATATAATTGCAAACCATCCTGATCAACCAATATAGGATGGAAAGAGCGAATTTTATTCTGATAACTATTTTTTTTAATCTGCCGAATTATATCTTCTGGTATATACACATATTCCATTAGTCCAACATCAGGATCAGCATTAAAAAAATCTATATTGATTAAACAACGATACCAGAGATATTCAGAGGTAGTTGCATTATCGATTTCATAAGGGCGTTCTCGTTCTCTTTTCACTTGTCCCATTTCTCTCATTTCGCCATATTTTCGAGAGAATTTTGCCCATGACATTCTTCCTCCATTGCTCATTAGATCATAAATTGCATCCCTTTCTTTATTCTGCAAAGAGTCGATCATAATGGAAATTTTTTCTTCATCTACATATTGCTCTAATATAGCGGTGAAATTATTTTTTTCTACCGGAATTCCAGTTTCAATCCCCCATGTCTCACAGAATATTCGCAATAATCCCGTATCTCTTTTTTGTAGGATTTGCTTAAGTGTGGTCATTTTATTTCTAACACAATCCAAAAGAATATTTTTCAGAAATAATGAAACATGTTAGTTTATGTGACTTATCGCTATTTGATGATAAAGGTCACGTATTTTTGGCACGGGAAGAACAACCTGACCTTCTTTATCATCTCCGACAAAAGTGACTTCTTCACTTCTGTTGATGACTTTCCAGGCGGTATAGGCTGCGATTAAAGCATCCAACTCATTCATCGTATATAGATTTTCAAGAGGTAAGATCCCACTTAATAAACGATGTCGAGTGATTTCTTCAAAAACTCTCATTGGATCTGGTACGTTAACACCACTTTCAAATAAAGCAAGTTGCCTTTGTAAACGTCCTTCTAAAGTGCTTTTTTTGAATGGAAGAAAGTTCAATAATGCAGTGTAGCTTGCATGTGGATATACTTCTATATAAGATTTTTCGCTTTGATGATTTTGATAATTTTGGTATCCAATAGAATTCAACCGCTTATATACTAAGAACCCCATCTTCATCCATCTAGGACAATTTTCTTCAATCGAGCAAGTTTGAGGAATGAGTATATTATGCTGACGCAATATATATTCTGCGAATCGGAAATCTTCCCATCGCCCTGGTTTTGGTCTTGGTGAAATTGATTCGCGAAATCGATGGTCAGCCATAATTCCAATATTTGTTTTTTCCGGAGAACACACAGCAATAATAGCTTGTCTTTGTCCAGCCGCAAATGCTATCGTATCATCTATACTTCCAGCGCTTAATACTAGAACATCAAGATCATGACTTAATTCCGCGTAAACAAATGGATTTTCTCCAGCAGTTGGATCAATTCCAATATATGTCGTATTAGAATAAAACATTTCACCTTTGAGTTTAGCCTATTTTTTAAAAGTTTGCAATATAATATGAATAAGTTTGGCTTTTAGTTTACAATAGTATAAGAAAATTTTGACGAGAACTATCACCTAAGATATACTATATAGATAGTTTTTTTGTGGTAATTGACAATTCAAATAAAGGAGTACATAAATGGCTGAAAAATTTAAATTAACATATTCAACAATGTTTAATCCTCCCGAAGAATTACACACTAAATATGAAGAGGCTATAGCTTCTTTAAAAGAGAATCTTGGTCAAGAGTATACGATGATCATTGATGGGAAGGATGTCTATGCGGATGAGAAATTTGTTGACCATAGTCCTATTAATACTGATTGGGAACTCGCAGTACTGCAAAAAGGAAATCAAGAACATGCCTATATGGCTCTTAATGCAGCCAGAAAAGCTTTTCCAATCTGGAGCCGAACACCCTGGGAAGAACGAATAAGACTTTTAAGAAAAGCAGCCGATATTATCGATGAACGAATTTATACTCTCGGCGCTGCTATGACTCTCGAAGTTGGAAAAAACAGGATGGAATCCTTGGGTGATGTTGCTGAAACTGCGGACCTTATTCGTTATGCTTGCCAACAAATGGAAGATAATAAAGGATTTCTAGTCCCTATGGGGAAGGATCCTTTACCTGGTTTTGATGTTTCCAATATTTCTATCCTCAAACCCTATGGTGTTTGGCTTGTGATCAGCCCGTTCAATTTCCCTACAGCATTAACTGGAGGTCCATTAGGAGCTGCACTAGTAGCAGGGAATACAGCCGTTGTTAAACCAGCAACTGATACTCCCTGGATTGTCCGATTGCTTATCGAGTGTTTCCGAGATGCAGGGCTCCCAGATGGTGTCGTAAACTATGTCACTGGACCTGGACGTACTTTAGGACAAGCTCTAGTAGATAGCCCTGAAGTCGATGGTGTAACTTTCACAGGTTCTTATAATGTGGGTATGGGAATTTATCGAGACTTTGGCAAAGGACGCTATGTTCGACCCACCCTTCTTGAACTTGGTGGAAAAAATCCAACCATAGTCTCAAAGAAAGCTGATCTTGAGTATGCTGCTGCTGGTATCATCCGTTCGTCTTTTGGTTTGCAAGGGCAGAAATGTTCTGCATGTTCACGAGTCTTTGTTGAGGGAGAAGTATATGATGAATTGGTATCTCGCATGGTTGAGTTGACTGATAAAATCGCTGTCGGAGATCCCACTGAAAAGCAAAATTGGATGGGTCCAGTGATTAACAAAAACTCCTACCAAGACTATATCGATTTTACCGATCAACTTAAAAAAGTTGGCACTATTTTAACTGGCGGTAAGGTGCTAACAAACGATGAGATGGATAAAGGGTATTTCTGTGCGCCGACATTAGTCGCTGATCTCCCATTAGACCATCCACTTTGGAAACGCGAGATGTTTGTTCCGATCACCACGATTGCAAAAGTAAATAATTTAGAAGAGGCTATGACCATAGCAAATGATGTTGACTATGGATTGACCGCTGGATTTTACGGTTCTGAAGAGGAATGCAAATGGTTCTTTGATAATATTCAAGCTGGCGTCGTCTATGCTAATCGACCACAAGGTTCGACCACTGGAGCTTGGCCCGGTTTTCAACCTTTTGGTGGCTGGAAAGGTTCTGGTTCTAGTGGCAAGAATTCTGGTGGACACTACTACGTTCAATTGTATATGCATGAACAGATTCAAACCTTTGTAAAGTGATCCTCATGGTTAATATGACAGGCAATCTAAGTATATGGATTTGATTATTCAATATAATCTTATTCGTATCATGATTGCCTGACTCCTTTAATTGTATACTTTGTGGTAGGTTTTTTATTAATCTATTCTCTCTCATTCGAGAATTTGATGTTTGTATATGTATGTCTTACTTTAAAATAGCTACATTCAATTAATTTTATTCAATCTTTAACGACAAGGCTTTTTTTTCAACATATTCAAGTTTTGGCATGAGGCTATCAATGGAAAAACTCGTTACACTCTCGTCTGCAATAGAAAAGTATATCAAGAATGGAGATCTAATTTATGCAGCAGGATTTACACATCTGATTCCCTTTGCTGCTGGGCACGAGATTATTCGTCAAGGCTTTAAGGATTTAATCCTTGCAAGAGCTACTCCAGACTTGATTTATGATCAAATCGTTGCTGCTGGATGTGCAAAAAAAATTATTTTCTCATATATTGGAAATCCGGGTGTTGGCTCATTGAGAATTGTACGCAATGCGATTGAACGTGGTGAAATTGAATGGGAGGAGTATTCACACTTTGGAATGATTTCAAGGCTTCAAGCGGGTGCAAGCGGTTTACCATTTATACCGATGAATAACACATCAGCGCCAGATCTAGAATCCGCGAATCCAAATTATAAACATATCCAGGATCCATATTCAGGAAAAGAGGTCACCCTCTTACCACCCCTTAATCCTGATGTTGCCATCATTCATGTACAACGTGCTGATATAAATGGAAATTCTCATATTTGGGGAATTATAGGTGAACAAAAAGAAGCTGCCTTCGCAGCGAATAAAGTAATTATCACTGCTGAAGAGATTGTTGATGAAGAAATCATCCGATCAGATCCCAATAGGACTTTGATCCCTGGTTTCATCGTTGATGCGGTATGTCATGTTCCTTATGCTAGTCATCCATCATATACGCAAGGTTATTACGATCGTGATAATGCTTTCTATCTTGAATGGGATAAAATCAGTCAAGATCAAGATACAGTTGATAGTTATCTGGATGAATGGGTTTATGGGGTAAAAGATCGCCAAGAGTATTGGGAAAAACTTGGTGAAAAAGTACACAAGCGATTATCTGTGGACGATCTTTATAGCGACCGGATAAATTACGGAAATTATTAGAAAAATCTATTTCTTCCACTAACAACATGATGATCAATAATGACGACCAATAATCCCATCAATTTCCTAGAATTTGGTCATTCTAGTGAACCTATCGTTTTTTCCCACGCTAATGGCTATCCTCCAGGTACCTATCGTCAATTGCTTGAGTCAATATCTCAAGGATATCGTCTCTACGCGATGGAGATGAGACCATTATGGCAGAAGTATTCTCGGAATGTTATTAAGAATTGGGATCCTTTATCAACTGATCTAATTCGATTTATCGATCAAATAAAAACAAAACCGGTAACAGGAATAGGACACTCGATGGGTGGAACGGCAACATTACTAGCCGCACTTCAATTTCCATCCTACTTCCGTTCGATTATATTAATCGATCCTGTTTTCTTCTTACCCGCTTTTAATATCTTGTGGAATATCATTTCCTTAGTTAAATTGGATTATCAACTTCACCCATTAATTAAAGGTACTTTAAGACGGAAAGCGATCTTTAAATCGAAGCAAGAAATGTTTGCAAACTATCGTACTAAAACAGTTTTTGAGAAAATTTCTGACACTGTGTTATGGGATTATGTAAATAGTCTTGCGATCATGAATGAAGAAGGAGCTTATAACTTGATTTACCCACCGGAGTGGGAAGCATGGATCTATGCAACTGGTTCAAAATCGGATAGATTGATCTGGCGGAACATTGCTTATTTAAAAGTCCCTTCTCTGATTATTAGAGGAGAACAGTCAAATACATTCTTGAAAAGCACAGCTGATAGAGTTAATAAGAAAAACCCTGAAGTTAAAATTATTACTGTCCCAGATGCTGGGCATCTTATACCACTAGAATATCCCGATAGAGTATCAACCCTTATTAAGGAATTTCTTTTAGAATACGATGACAGAAAATAGTATTTGATTGTACAATCGATCTAGAATAAATTATCTCAACACATACGAAGAGGAACATATGAATAATCCTTCATCATATACACAATCGGAATTATTAACCATCAATGCAGCACGTTTATTGAGAGATGGAGATGTTGTTTTTGTTGGAGTTGGTTTACCAAATTTAGCCTGCAATCTAGCCAGACAGACGCATGCACCTAATCTACTGATGATCTATGAGGCAGGTGTGATTGGTGCAAAGCCTTCAAGATTACCGCTTTCGATTGGGGATCCTACACTGGTTAGTGGAGCTACTTCTGTGTGTAGTATGTATGATATCTTTTCGCTTTATCTCCAAAGAGGAAATGTGGATGTTGGTTTCTTAGGTGGTGCTCAAATTGATCAATTTGGAAATATTAATGCAACTGTTGTTGGAGATTATTTTGAGCCAAAAGTAAGACTTCCAGGATCTGGTGGATCAAAAGAAATTGCTGCTTGGGCAAATCGATGTTATGTAATGACTTTCCATCAAAAGCGAAGATTTCCAAAGAAAGTTGACTTCATGACATCCGCAGGTTTCTTAGGAAGTCGACAAGAACGCAATGATGCAGGATTACGAGGAAAAGGTCCACAAGCAATTATCACTGATATTGGAATTATGGAACCAGATGAGAATGGCGAATTGATTCTCACAAAACTCCATCCTGATAAAACTGCTGCAGAAGCGAAGGAAAATACAGGATGGGATTTAAAAATTTCAGAAGAAATTATTTTTACAGATCCTCCATCAAAAACTGAGCTTGATATTCTACGAAATGAGTTAGACCCAACAGGAATATATATCTAAAATAAGTCACTTATCGAAAATCTAATTATTCTTTATTTTGTATAGTTCCATAAGCTTATTGGAAAGATACTTGGCTTCGAAGTCACCTTTTACTAAAAAGTCTTTAGCGCCAAATTTTATAGCTTCTTGGGTTATTTCTTCGTCGCCTAAACCGGTCATGATAACAACCGGAATATTAGGCGCTTTGTTTAATACTTTCTTTATTGTGTCAATGCCTTGACTGTCTGGTAAATTCAAGTCCAATAAAATAACATTTACTTCTTGTTCATCAATGATTTTCAAAGCGTCGCTGAGATAAGAAACCTGTGTGATTTCGAATTCCGGATTTTCCTTTTTTAATATTAATTGTATTAATCGTGCTGTTCCTAAATGATCCTCAACACAAAGAATTTTTATCATAAATTTTTCATTTCCTTTAATAATCAAATTGGATAATTTAAATTCTCGAATTGAGAGAGTGAAAACTATGCAATTTTTACTGATAATAATTTCCAATATTCTAACATTAATATTGCATATTTGTTTTCGAATTTTTATTATTGGTATGAGACAGGATGTCGTTTTTTATTAATTCACTATCATTATTGTATTAAAATTTCTCCAATTTGAATATTCTCTGTACCAACTAAAGCTGATAATGTCTCAATTAACTCTGTGCAAATACCTACGGATAGATTTGGAAAATCAACTAAGTGTTCTTGTTTTTTTTCGTTAATCTGAATTGAGAACCGATCGTCTCCTGGATAAGATGCAATTATTCCATGAATTCTTCGCATTCGTAAGATATCTCGGGTTTTATCGTTTGTACCGCGTAGTATCACAGTAAGCATTTGAGGTTTTCTAGTATTTCCTATTTCTCTTTGCGTAAAAGACATTTTTGAAAGAATCGCCCCAATTTCATCTTCATTCTGTGAAAATTCCTCTTCATTGTCCTTTATTATATTTCTTGATGTATCAGTCAATATTTGATTAATTAATTTACCTTCACTCTCTACCTTTTTGTTAATATTTTTTTGGTCAGGAGAATTAATATTATAAGAACTAGCATCTTCTCCATAATTATCTATTCCCACTATTTCTTGTGGTTCTTCATCAGCCATCCAATTTTCAGGCGGAGCAGGTAATCCTGAGAATTCTTCGTGGAAATCTCCTTCTTCATCAGATAAATCTTCGCTAACTTCATTATCATCGGTTTCAAAATCGTGGTCATAACTTTCTTGATCTAAATGTTGAGTCTGATAAACTAGATGTGGTTTTTCGTTCGGTATAACTTGTGAAAATTCCTTTGATATTTGGTCAACAAGGATTTTAGGAGTAACTCCATCTGTATCAACCTTACCTTCCACCATAATTATCTGATCGATATTCATTATTTCCTGAAATCTTGTCCAAACACGCGGAAAAACTACAAGTTCTATAGTACCTTGTAAATCCTCAATGGTTACAAAACCCATCGGTTTTCCATTCTTTGTCTGATGTTGGCGAATATTAGTGATAATTCCGATAACCCTAACCTTTTCATCAATCAATACACTCCCAAGCTGCGATGAAAAATGGGTAACGACATTTTCAATCGTTGACATCACGGGTGATAAAGGATGGTCAGATACGTACAAACCTAGTAATTCTCGTTCCCAATTTAATATTTCTCGATTACTGATTTCTTCTGTGTCAGTAGGTAAATTGATCGTATCCTCTACTCCGGTATGAGATCCGAATAAACTCATCTGACCACTTGCTGCTGCCTTAAAGTGAGCTCCACTGATTGCTATGATATTATCTAGTACTTCTAATAACGCTAATTGGTTTCCGAAATCATTTAGCGCGCCTACTTTTATCAAACTTTCAAGTGCTCTTTTCCCAACTTGTCTCAAATCAACTCGATGGGCAAAATCATTTAAGTCTTTGAAGGAATGATTGCCTCTTCCTTCAAGTATTAATTCAACAGGATTATGTCCGACATTTTTTATTGCACCAAATCCAAACCTAATTACAGGCGTACAATTTTCGCAATCTTCGATAGTGAAATCCCAACCACTTACCTTAACATCAGGTGGTTCGACATTGATACCCATTCTACGGCAATCAGCTGTGTAAAAAGACACTTTAGCCATATCATTTTTCGTGACAGATAGCAAAGCCGTCATATATTCCAAAGGATAATGGGTTTTTAGATATGCAGTTTGTACAGCAATAACGCCATAGTCAACAGCGTGCGATTTATTGAAACCATATCTTGCGAATTCTTGCCATTCATCAAAAATAGCATTTGCAATTTTTGGGTCAACACCATTTTTTTCAGCCCCTTTTACAAACTTATCCTGGTGTTTTTCCAATTTACTTTTTATCTTTTTTGCAATTGCTTTTCGTAAATCATCTGCATCTGAAGGGGAATAGCCTGCAATCTCCATTGCTGCGAACATTAATTGCTCTTGATATACAGGATAACCATAAGTCTCTTTAAAAATATTTTCCATCTTTGGATGGCGAAATTCCACTTCTTCTTCGCCATGCATACGCCGGATATACCCCGGAATAAACTCCATTGGACCAGGGCGAAATAGTGCTACCATCGCAATAACATTCGCAAGACTTTCTGGTTTCATTTCAATTAACCAGCGTCTCATTCCTGAACCTTCAAGTTGAAATACACCTGCAGTTTCACCTCTACCTAACAGCTCATAAGTTTTTTTATCATCTGTGGGAATATTTCCAAGGTTTAATTGGATACCATGACGTTGATAGATCAAGTCACAAGCAATTGCCATAGTTGTCAAAGTTGATAATCCAAGAAAATCTACTTTTAACAACCCCAAAGCATCGACTACTTTCATTTCAAATTGTGT
>Ga0172371_10003438_pt1 | contig 24527 bp, 14 predicted proteins | sample Lak12m_FD_114543 | JGI IMG/M metagenome (GOLD analysis project Ga0172371, IMG submission 114543) | Freshwater microbial communities from Kabuno Bay, South-Kivu, Congo - kab_022012_12m | ecosystem: Environmental > Aquatic > Freshwater > Lake | place: Democratic Republic of the Congo: South-Kivu... | reverse complement strand
TCGGCCCGCGTGCGGGCCAGACGCGACTCCAGAGAACGACGCCAAGGCTGCCGCCGCCCACGTGCCCGGCCCGCCGGTCCGCGGGTACGCCGCCCCGCGGACCGCGATCTTGAAACAGCCCTGGACCGGTGCCCCCAGGTCCGTTTCGTCTACACCCTGCGCCAGGCCGGTGACGGACAGTACGCCTTCTTCGTCGATGCCGAGGAGAAGCCCGAGGAGCGGAGCCACGTGGGGGACCTCTACGATGGGGAGCCCTGCGCGGGCATGCAGGCCGCCTTCACGCCGCCGTACCGGGTTCAGCTCGCCCCCCGCCTGACCACCGCCGACTGGGGCGTCCGGCTGACAAGCTATGCGCCGCTGTTCACCCGCGCCGGCGAGTTCGAGGGCGTGCTGGCCATGGACATGTCCGCTGCCATCATCGGGCGCTACGAGCGACGCTGCCGCGCCTGCGCGGACGCCCCGCCGCCCGCGGACTGGGGCGGCGTGACCGTGATGGACGAGAAGTAGGCGCCCCCGCGACGCCGGCGCGCCCACCCCCTGCGTCCCGCCCGTCGCGAAACCCTGCCCATCCAGCCTCGTCGGGGGCTTGGTCCCACGACCAACACCCACCCCCAGGACGGCGCCGCGCCGCCCGCGGCCGCAGGCGGTTTTCGCGCCGCGGGCCAGCCCGCCGCGACAGCCCACAGGTCGCGAAAACCGCGGCCATGGCCCACCCTCACAGGGCGCCCTGGTCCCTCGCCAGACGGCCTGGTTTCGCGCCGCGGGCAAGCCCTGCCGCCCCGTCCTGCACGCCTCTGCGCCGGGCCCTCGGCCTGGACCTCAGGAAAGATGCGGATCTCATGGAACTGAGAGGGGAAAGCCCTGTCTGATGCGATAGAAAGGCAACCCGGGAAGCAGTCCTGGGCCAAGGTGGAGACAGACACGGAACTCAATCAGAGTTTGACAGTTTAACACCCCGGCAGGCTCTCCTTCCTCCTCCTCTCTCCTCTCTCCCCAACCTGCCGGGGCGTTACTTTTTCTGTAGCCAGAGGAGGGCCCCACCGCGCGGTTCGATCGCGAGGCCCTCCGTCAGGTCCATGGTTCCGGGGGCCTGCAGGCCTTCGACGGAGGGGAGCGATAGGCGGATCTGGTCCGGGTTCCAGCCCAGCCGGGCCCAGTCCGGCACGAGGTGGACCGTGGCCGGGCCCGCAGCCCAACTGGCCAGCGCCACCAGGATCTGGGTCGGTTTCCGGTAGACGGTCGCCAGGACCTGCGGGTGGTCGGTGCGGATCGGGCAACCCGGTTCCCAGTAGCCGCTCATCTGAGCGTCGGCAATGCCAAACGCATCCCACAAGCCCCACAGCGGGTTCACGCCACGGCAGCTCATGCCGTAGACCATGCCCTGCCAGGGGCTGTAGCCGTACTGCGCCAGGACCTCTCCCATGAGGCCGAAGGGGATGCCGGAGGCTTCCACCAGCCACTGGTCGGGCGACATGTCGTTGAACCTGAAGCCCTCGCCGAACCAGAGGCTGTCGACGTAGGGGAACAACTCGGCATACTGGTTGGCCGGGCCGAAGGAGAAGGCCGTATTGGAGTGCAGGTCCAGGAGGCAGCCGGGGCGGGTGCGGTCCAGGACCTTGCGCATGCGTTTGAGGGTCACGCGGTCGTAGGCGACGTCATCGAGGTAGAGGCCATCGATCTCGACGTTGTGGAGCAGCCACGCGAGGCCCTCGACGTAGTAGTTGTACCAGCGCGAGGCGCCGCTGACGCCGATGGAGGCATCTGCCGTGCCGTCCTCCAGAAGGGTGAACCACCACGGGGCGTAGTCGTTCTGGAGGTGTTCACGGAGCCAGGTGTGGCCACCTCCGCCGCCACCGGCGTAGATCTCGTGCCCCAGGCTGCGCAGGGCCCAGAGCTCCACGGCGTAGTTGCTCAGCTCGCGGACGGTGTAGTAGATCTTGACCTTCATCCCATGCCCGTGCCAGGTACGGACAAAGTCCCGCATGCGGTCCACGGCGATGAACGGGTAGTTGATGGTGGGATTCACGGCGGTGGCATGGTGGACGTTGATGACCGTGGGCCGGGCCGCAAGGACCCGTTCGTCGATCTCGGTCGAATGGTGGTACCGCTGCCGAAAGTGCGCCGCGGTGTCCAGCGGCTTCACCGGGGTGATGAGCAGGGCCCACTCGAAGGTCAGTTCCTGGTCGACCGCCAACTCGCGCGGACCGCTGAACGCCTGCGCCAGGACGCCGGTCTCGCCGTGGTCGCGGACGGTGCAGCCGCCCTGGCCGCCATTGCTCCAGGTGGCCGGCGGGGGCGGGTGGAACTGGTTGAGCAGGGGCCCGTGGTATGCACCGCCGCGCAGCTCGCAATGGAGGCCGGCGTGGACATCCCCGACCCAGAAGCTGTCGTAGGGGCCTTCCCACTTCCAGGTGTGCTCGGGGGGTCGGTTGCCGCCCATGCGGCCGATCCCCATGAGGTAGGTGGCGACTTCCCGGCGGAAGGGTATCTCCAGGCGCAGGTCTTTCAGCCGGAGCGCCTTCCGGGCTCGGAGTGTGACCCGGAAGCGCGCGTGGCCGTCGCACTCCAGGCGGCCCTGGCACTCCCATGCCACGGCGTCGCCGGTGCTCTGTGCGCGCCACTCGACGGCGCCGGGGCCGGGCTGGGTGAGCTGAAAGCCGGCTGCGGTTACGGCCACAGGGCCGGCCTCGGTCTCGATCACCCAAGCCAGCGGCCCCTCCAGGATCTCCCGGTCGCCGCAGCGGATGCTCTCGAACAGGCCATTGGCGGCGAGCCGGACCTCACGGCCAAGGCAGCGCACCGTCTGCCCGTCCACCTCCAGGGGTGTGTAGGGGCCCACGACGCCGTCGTCCATCCCGAGGGTCGAGTCAAGCCAGCGCAGGCGCGAGTGCCGCCACGGCTCATCGTCGCCATGGTCCGGCCGTGACTCGGCCCCCACGGTCAGCCTGAGCGCAACGGTCGCGGGGGGCGCGTTCCGGGGCTTGACGGTGACGGTTCCCTCGTAGTCGCCGGGAACGGTCTCTGGCGGTATGGGCAGACCCAGCCATAGGGCCTGAACGACGCCCGCCGGGACGTTCACCGTCTGGCGGAAGGGCTGCCCATCCCAGTTGGTGCCGCCCAGGTTGAGGCAGCGCAGCGAGCTGGCCGGCAGGACCGTGCCCGCGCCGGCCGCGCGCAGGTCGGTGGCCTCGATGTCCACCGCCTCCAGAGGCTGCGTGACGGCGTAGAGCCCGATCTGGAAGGCGAAGAACTCGTCGCGCAGGGCCTCTCCCCGGAAGCTGTCGCCCGGCCCGGCCCGGACCCAGCGCAGGGGCAGGTCGGCGGTCATCCGGATCGGGTACCGACGGTCCTCCGGGAAAACCAGGTAGGGCGCCTGATTGCGGGCCAGGAACTCCCGCATCTCGGTCGCCGTGGCGACCACCTCCATGGGGTCAAAGCGGTCGAATTCGGTGCGGGCCTCGAGGCGCAGCACCCGGGCCTGCGGCAGGCGCTGCCAGGTGCCGGCGGCAACCTGGTCCGGGTTCAGGCCGCAGTGCTCCCGCCAACTGGGATCGGCGGTCTCTTGGGGCGGATCGTAGTCCCACGAGTAGTCGTAGCGGGCCCGCTGAGGAGCGGGACAGGGCAGGTAGTAGACGTCGTAGTCGCCCGGCACCGTCCGGGGTTCGAACGCGAGGAGCCCCGACTCGCGGTCGACCCGGATCCGGACCACATTCGCGACCGGCTGGCCCGTGGCGGCATCGACCACCACGATGCCTTTTCTGGCAGCGTCCTGATCACGCCGCCGCCAGGGGATCAGCACCCGCACGGCAGGGGCGGACTCCTCGACCCGGATGCACGCCCGGTGGTGACCCCGGTTGGCCTCCCAGGGCACGGCCGGAATGCCGTAGGGGATCTCAGCGAATTCCAGGGCGGTGGGCATATCGGCGCTCCTCCCAGCCGGCTCAGCCGCGATGCCGGACCCCAGCGTCAGCACGATGGCCAGGCCGGCAGGCACGATCCCCAGTCTCTCGGGTGTCAGGCTCTGCATAGGGGCCCCTTTCCGACCGCCAAGGTACCCGGCGGACGGGCCACCGCAAGTGCGTTTGGCGCCGGCGCCAACCCGGGAACGGCCTGGGCTGGTAGGTCACGGGGCTGGAGGTGTCCAGCCCGGCGCCGTGCCCACACGGGGGACCCCGCGGTCCGGGCCCCGGCGGCGGCGATCCGGTCCCGCGGTCGCGGAACCTGCTCTTGCCCTCCAGACGTTGGTGACGCTCCGGAGGCCTGGAGGGCAAGCACAGCGGCGGCTCCGCCGGCCCGGCGCGCAGCCGTGTCGAGGGCCCCAATGCCGTGACCGGGCACGGCCTGGGCCGGGGCCACCGTGCGCACCCGCCGGGACCGTGTATGGTAGGGCAGAGAGACCCGGACAGCCCCAGCAGGCAAGATCGCTATGGCCAGACCACCGAAGACTCCCCTCCCGAAGGAAGCGCAGGCCTACCAGCACCCGACGGCTGACCTGGCCAGCCGGCCCGAGATCGGCACCCAGGCCCACTTCAGGAAGGCCCTGCCGCCGACCCCCCGCCGCTATGACTCGTCGCTGGCACCGGAGTTGGTCTGGGACGGTCAGAACCCGGCGCGCGAAGTCGCGGAGGCGCTCATCGCGGAGCTGGCGGACTCCGCGCGGCGTCTGGCCGAGTTGGCCGGTCAGCCGGCGTCGCCCGAACGCGAGGCGGAGATCGCACGCCTGCGGTCTGCGGTGAGCGAGGCGGAGACGCGGCTACGGCGCATCTCGGGACCCTTCCTGAACTGGTCGGGCAAGGCGGAACGGCTCTCCTTCGAGGTGCCGACGCTGCCGCTGTTTGTGCACGAACGGCTGTCGACGCGGGCCATTCTGGAGACGCTCAGGAGCCACCGTCGGGACAAGCAGGACGACTTCCTCGGCGCGCTCTTCGGCAGCCCGGAGCGCTCGCTCTCGGACCAGGTCCTGCGCGCCTACGAGCACCGCGACCAGTGGGTCAACCGCATGATCCTCGGGGACTCGCTGGTGGCGATGACCTCGCTCTTGCGCTTCGAGAACCTCGGCGGCCAGGTGCAGATGATCTACATGGACCCGCCCTACGGGGTCAAGTTCGGCTCGAACTTCCAGCCCTTCGTGCGCAAGCGCGATGTCAGCCACAACGACGACGAGGACCTGACCCGCGAACCGGAGATGGTCCAGGCCTACCGCGACACCTGGGAGCTGGGCCTGCATTCCTACCTGACCTATCTGCGCGACCGCCTGCTCCTCTGCCGCGACCTCCTCGCCCCCAGCGGCTCCATCTTCGTCCAGATCTCGGATGGGAATGTCCACCACGTCCGTGAGCTTATGGATGAGGTGTTTGGGGGGGAGAACAGCATCGCGTTGATAGGCTTCGCCACCACGACTGGATCAACTCGCGAGTACATCGGAAAGAGCTGCGACTACCTTCTCTTCTACGCGAAGGACCGTGAGCGCCTCAAGTTCCGCCCGGTCTTCCGGGAGAAAGGGGCCGCAGGAGATGAGGAGAGCGCCTACTCGTGGCTGGAGATGCGGGATGGTGCGAGACGACGGATGAGCGCCGAGGAGAGAGCAGACCCGAGACTCCTACCCCCAGACGCGAGGGTTTTCACGGTCGATAACCTCCAGAGCCAGAGCATGGGACGTGAGAAGGGAGAGGGGGCTGCATGCTGGTTCCCGGTTGAGATCCGTGGACGCAGTTTCGTCCCGAACTCCCGCAGCCGGTGGAAGACGAACGGGGAGGGTATGAACAACCTGAGGTGGGCCAACCGACTCGAACCCGTCGGTGATACTCTGCGTTATGTCCGGTACTTCGGCGACTTCCCCTATTCGCCCTGCACGAATCTCTGGGAGGACACGACAACTGCTGGCTATGCGTCCGACAAGCTCTACGTCGTTCAGACCAACGCAAAGGTCATCCAGCGCTGCCTTCTGATGACGACTGACCCTGGCGATCTGGTGCTCGATCCGACCTGCGGCAGCGGCACGACGGCGTACGTCGCCGAGCAATGGGGCCGGCGTTGGATCACCATGGACACCAGCCGGGTGCCGTTGGCCCTGGCGCGGCAGCGGCTGCTGACGGCGACCTTCGACTACTACGAGCTCAAGGACGAGGCGCGGGGACCGGCAGGCGGTTTCGTCTACAAGCGCAGGCAGAACCAGAAGGGCGAGGAAGTCGGCGGCATCGTGCCGCACATCACGCTCAAGAGCATCGCCAACAACGAACCGCCCGGCGAGGAGGTCCTCGTAGACCGGCCGGAGACGGTGAAAGGCATCGTGCGCGTCAGCGGCCCGTTTGCGGTCGAGGCCTCCATCCCTACGGCTGAAGGGCTTGACGAAGAGCCGGCCACGCCCGGCATCCAGAGCGCCGACCACCAGACTCACGTCGAGCGCATGCTCGAAGTCCTGCGCCGGGCCCCGGTCCTGCGCCTGGCCGGCAACCAGACCCTGACCCTGAAGCACATCCGCCCGCCGGCCAAGACGCTGGCGCTCTCGGCTGAGGCGGTGGTCGCCACGGGTGGCGGCACGGGCGTGCTCGAGGTCCGGGACGCCGAGGCCAGCATCAGGAACCCGACGTCGGGGACGGAGGAGGCCGTCGCCATCCTCTTCGGTCCCGAAAACGGTCCTATCAGCGAACGGCTGGTGCGCGAGGCCTGGGACGAAGCCGGGCTGAAGCACTACACCCGGCTGTTCGTGATCGGCTTCGGCATCGATCCCAAGGCGCGCGAGTTTGTCGAGAAGGCTGGCCAGATCGGCATCCCCTGCGCCTACCTGCAGGCCACCATGGACCTGCAGATGGGCGACCTGCTGAAGAACATGCGCTCCAGCCAGATCTTCAGCGTCTGCGGCCTGCCGGAGGTCGCCGTCCGCCGCCGCAAGCTCGAAGCGAAGGCGCCCAAGGACGAGCAGGAACGCTGCTGGGAGGTCGCATTGCTCGGCCTGGACACCTTCGACCCGGCGACCATGGAGCCGGCGCACCTGAAGCCCGACGAGGTCCCGGCCTGGTTCCTGGACACCGACTACAACGGCCTGGTGTTCCGTGTCTGCCAGGCCTTCTTCCCGCGCACCGGCGCCTGGGAGAACCTCAAGCGGGCCCTCAAGGCCGAGTTCGAGGACACGGTGTGGGAGCACCTGGCCGGCACCACCAGCGCCCCCTTCGCCGCCGGCACCCACGGCCAGGTCGCCGTCAAGGTCATCGACCCGCGCGGGAATGAGCTGATCGTGGTCAAGAAGCTGCCATAGGGGAGTCAGAGCCCATGCTGACCGAAATCTCCATCAGCAACTTCCGTGGCTTCACGGAACTCAAGCTGGCCGGCCTGGGACGGGTGAACTTGATCGTGGGGAAGAACAACGCGGGCAAGACTTCCCTGCTGGAGGCCATCTCGATCCTGGCGGACCCGGAGACTCTCACGCCCCTGCCTGGGCTTCTCCGGGCTACCACGGGCATGGGCGTAGACCGGTTCTACCGGTGGCTGATTCGGGATGGACAGCCCCAACTGCCAGCACAACTCGCAGGCGTAACCCCAAAGGGTGAGATGGGGGTGTCGTTGGGCTTGAGCGAGAAGCCGCCAAAGCCGCCGACGCGACCGGGCCAGCAGTGGGTGAACACACGCTTCGGGATCCTGTACGCGAGAATTCTCCAAGGCGTGACCCCGCTTCGCGTCCGGGCCCTCTGTGCGGAGCATCGTACGTTGGAGTCCGCGAAGGCGGTTGTCCAGGCATTTGCCGAGGCGGTCCGGTCACCGGTGGCTGAGCAACAGATGGAGTCCGTGCTGCGGGCTGTGGACGCTCGAGTGGGGACTCTGCGGCTGGACCTCGAACAGAAGGAGCTCCCGTTGATCGTGGTCGATCTCGGTCTGAGCGAGCGGGTGCCACTCTCGCAGGCCGGCCAAGGGATGTACCGCCTGGTGGCGATCCTCGCCGAACTGCTTGGCGCGGCGCCCGAGCTGGCGCTCATTGACGAGGTTGAGAATGGCCTCCACCACTCGGTGCTCGAACAGGTGTGGACAGGGCTGGCCGAGATCGCGGAACGTCTGAGTATCCAGTTGTTCGTGACCACCCACAGCTACGAGTGCATCGAGGCGGCGCATGCGGCGTTCTCGAAGCGCAGCGACTACGGACTCCGCATCATCCAGCTCTTCCGGACGAGGCCAGGAGTGGAAGGGCGCGTCCTGGACCGCGATCTGATCGAGGCCGGCATCGAGGGGGGGATCGATCTAAGATGACTGCCAGCGCCAACGCCACGAGCCAACCCGGCCTGTCCACGGCGCCGCCGACTCCGGCCAAACGGAAGTGGGAGCGGGAGCCGCTGGTTCTCTTCGTCGAAGGGTACAGCGACCTGACGTTCTACGCCGAAGTGATGGAGCACGTTGGGTATCCGCTCAGGGACTACTTCATCCACGACCTGGGCGGCAAGGAGCAGTGCAGGGGACGCACCAGGCTGGGTGAAGAGGCCGCGCTGCTCCTGCAGCCCGACAATCTGGCCCGGATGCGGGCAGTGGCGATCATCTTGGATGCCGATGCGGATGCGGCGGCGGCCTTCACCATCGCTCGGAACGCACTCAGGGAGGCAGTTGGCGTTGACGTGCCCGCCGCTGAGGTATGGGTACCCAAGCCCGGCGGCGGTCCGCGTTTCGGCATCTTCATCGCCAAGGGCGCCGATGGCACGGGCGAAGTCGAGTCGCTGGCCTGGGAGTCCTGGAAGGGCATGACTGCCAACCAGCCCCTACAGGAGTGCGTCGAAGGCTTCATCGCGTGTGCTCGGGGCAGAGGGTTCCCCCCCAAGAGCGTGGACAAGGTGCGGGTCGGGGCTGCCCTGTCCCTACAGAATGAGGACGACCCGCGCCTGGGGCCCGGCGCTCGTGCCGGGCTCTTCGACCTCAACGCGCCCGAGTTGGGGCCGCTGTGCCGGTTCCTTGCCGGCATGCGCGAACCGCCGCCCCAGGGGGAAGCCGCCGCATGCTGACCGCGGAGGACAGACGATGATCCGGGAAGTGGTGCTGCGCCGGTTCAAGCGCTTCGAAGAGGAGACCTTTCCGCTGGGCGGGAACGTGGTTCTTGCGGGTCAGAACAATTCGGGCAAGACCACGGTCCTGCAGGCCATCGCGGCGTGGGCGCTGGCGTTCGAGCAGTGGCGGTTGCTCAATGACGCCAACAAGCACGGGGGGGCCTACAGCAGGAAGCCGGTGGCACGGCAGGCGTTCAGTGCGGTGCCGCTACGTGCCTTCGACCTGCTGTGGCACGACCGCCGCTACGAAGGCACGATGGCGGTGACCGTCACGGCGGAGGCGGGCTGGTCGTTGACCATGGAGTTCTCGGCGGACAGCACCGAGCAGATCTATGTGCGACCGCACAAGAGCACGCCTCGAGAGGTTGTCCAAGGGCAGGGGCTCAGCGTCGTCTACGTCTCCAGCATTGACGGCCTTGAGATTGAGGAAGCCGCCATCAACAACCCGGAATGGGTTCGTACTCTGCTTGGTCGTCAGCGCCCCGGCCTCATCCTCCGCAACCTGCTGCTCGACGTCTCACGCGGGGATAGCTGGGCGGCGCTCTGCGGCAGCGTGGAACGGCTGTTCGGCATCGAGTTGCTCGTGCCGCAGACGCCGGGCGGCCAGATCGTCAGTGAGTACCGTCGGCGGGCAGGCGGCCGCACGCTCGACCTGATGAACGCGGGCAGCGGCCTCCACCAGGTGCTGCTGTTGCTGGCGTGCCTGTATACGCGAGCGGGCTCGGTGCTGCTGATCGACGAACCGGACGCGCATCTGCACGTGTTCCTGCAGGACACCATTCTCTCCGAGCTTTTCCGCGTGGCGGCGGCCGCACGCTCGCAGCTCATCCTGGCTACCCACTCGGAGGTCATCTTCCGATCGGCGCCACCGGAGCAGTTGGTGGTGATGATGGGGCCGCCGAGGCGCCTCTCTTCAACCACGGAGCGCAGCCAACTCGCCAAGGCGATGGCCGTGCTCGAGCAGACCGATATCCTGCAGGGGCTTGAAGCGCCGGGCGTCCTCTATCTGGAGGGCCACACGGACCTGGACCTGCTGCGGACATGGGCCAGCGTCCTCGGCCACCCGCTGGCCGACTACCTCGACCGGACGCCGTTCTGGAAGCCGGTCGTCTGGCAACCTGGCGACACCGGCCAGACGGTGAGGGCGCCGGAGCATTACTGCGCGCTGCAACTCGTGAAGACCGGGATCACGGGCGCCTGGCTCCTGGACTCGGACGGGAGGAAAGAGGTCCCTGTCAGTACCACGCCTGAGCCCGGCAGGCTGAACCGGCTGGGCTGGCAGCGCTACGAATCGGAGAGCTACCTGGTGCATCCGGTCGCCTTGGCCCGGTTCATAGACCGGCAGGCTGGCGCGGGTGGGGCGGAAGCGCTCAGACGGTTCCTGACCACGGCCTTCGAGCGATACGCCGGCGCGGGGTTGGGGGCGCAGATCGCCGACGCGTTCATTGCGGCCCCGGGAGCACCTTCGCAGATCGTCGAGCGTTACCTGGCCGATACCAAGGCGCGTACGACCATCGTGGGGGGCATCCTTCAGGAGGGCGGCATCCACGCCATGGACTACACGCGCTTCAGTGAGATCGCCGCGGTGATGCTGCCCGAGGAGATCCATCCGGAGGTGAAGGAGAAGCTTGACTTCATCCAGCAGGCGTTTGGCCTATGAATACGTTTGAGGTCCCGTATCCGATCCTGAGCTCACCTTACGAGGAGCCGCCGGAGCACTGGTGGATCATCGAAGGGCAGCCGATCGAGAGACGACCCGGTCGGCGGCCGGCGATGTACTACTACCGCGAGCCAGGCCGCGACCAGAACGACCGCGGCGGTATCCTGATCGAGCTGAAGCGGGTGAACCTCATCCGCGAGCGCTTGGCAGCGTGGCGGCAGCAAGGCTGGCCGGGCGTCACCCGCACGACGCACGACCTGCTCACCTACTGGCGCCGGGAAGGGCGTTCGGCGCGGCTCTTCTTCGCCCAGCTCGAAGCGGCGGAGACGGTCATCTTCTTGACCGAGGCGCGCGGCGACTTCCGGCAGGGCATCGAGGTGCCGCGGGACGAGCCCAGCGACGAGGCCAGGGCCCAGGGCTGTGCCGGCTTCCTGCGCTACGCCTGCAAGATGGCCACGGGTGCGGGCAAGACGACGGTCATGGGCATGCTCGCGGCCTGGAGCATCCTGAACAAGGTCAGCAACCGCGGCGACGGCCGTTTCTCCGATGCGGTCCTGATCGTCTGTCCGAACGTCACCATCCGTCACCGCCTGCGGGAGCTCGACCCTGAACTGGGGGAGGCGAGCCTGTACCGGACACGGGACCTCGTGCCGGGGCACCTGCTGCCGCAGTTGAACCAGGGGAAGGTGCTGGTCACCAACTGGCACGTGTTCCAGCCTCAGTCGCCGCAGAGCGCGGGCGTTGGCGGGCGGGTGGCGAAGGCCGGCGTACCGGTTCAGGTCACCGAGACCATCCGCATCGGTACGGAGAATGCCACGAAACGCGGCACGCGCTGGCTCACTCGCGAGGCCCTGCACATGCAGATCGCGAATGGCCTCGTCGAGTTGGTGGAGGGAGACGCGGATGCCGACAGCAGCGTCCGCGTGCGCAGTACCCGCTACGTGGAGAGCGATGGGGCCCTCGTCAGACGCGTCTTGCGCGACCTCGGCGGCAAGAAGAACCTGCTGGTGTTCAACGACGAAGCGCACCACGCCTACCGCGTCAAGGTCGAGCGTCCGGAAGACTGGGAGGAAATGGACGAGGACGAGCGCGAGGAATGGCTGTCGGACAAGACGGAGGCAACCGTCTGGGTGGACGGCCTGGACCGCATCCACAAGCTGCGGGGGATCAACCTCTGCGTGGATCTGTCGGCAACGCCCTACTGGCTGAACCGCGTCGGGCAGGAGGCCAACCGGCCGTTTCCCTGGGTGGTCAGCGATTTCGGCCTGATCGATGCCATCGAGAGCGGTCTGGTGAAGATCCCGCAACTGGCGGTACGCGACACCACGGGAGCGGAGATCCCCGGTTACTTCAACATCTGGCAGTGGATTCTGCAGCCCGGGCGGCTGACGGCCTCTGAACGCGGCGCGAAGCACGCCAGCCCGAAGCCGGAAGCGATCCTGAAGTGGGCGCACCATCCCATCGCGATGCTGGGGGGCCTCTGGCAGCGGATGTGGACGGATTGGCGTGAGTCCGGCCACGAGGAACGGCCGCCCGTGTTCATCCTGGTGTGCAAGAATACGGGGCTGGCGAACGTCATCTTCGAGTGGTTGGCAAACGGCAGGAATCCAACCGGCATCCCGCCCTCGAAGCTGGACGGCTTCCGCAACACCGACACTGAGACCAACACGATCGTCGTGCACTCGAAGGTGGTGCAGGAGACCGACACCGGCGAGGCGAAGAGTGACGAGGCGCGTTGGATGCGCCTCACCCTGGACACGGTGGGTAAGCGCGAGTGGCCGCGCGACGCTCAGGGCCGGGAGATGCCTCCCGACGGGTTTGCCGACCTCGCAGAGAAGCTCAAGCGGCCGTTCCATCCGCCTGGTCGCGACGTGCGCGGCATTGTCAGCGTCGGCATGCTCACCGAGGGGTGGGACTGCAGCACGGTGACGCACATTGTGGGGCTGCGCCCCTTCATGTCGCAGCTCCTCTGCGAACAGGTCGTGGGGCGAGGGCTGCGCCGGGCGAGCTACGAGGTGGGCGAGGACGGCAAGCTGACGGAGGAAGTGGCCAAAGTCTTCGGGGTGCCGTTCCAGATCATCCCCTTCAAAGCGAACCCGAGTGGACCGACGCACCCGCCGGTCAAACGGTACCATGTCCGGGCGCTTTCCGAGCGGGTCCACTTCGAGATCCGGTTCCCACGCGTCGAGGGCTACACGCAGGCGGTGCGGGACCACGTGACCTTGGACTGGGGTACGGTCCCGGCCCTGAACCTGGAGCCTGGCACCATCCCGCCGGAAGTGGAGGTCAAGGGACTGCACCCGACCAACACCGGGAGGCTGAGCCTGTCGGGACCGGGCCGGCTCGACCAGGTCGGGCTTAGCGAGTACCGCCAGTCCCGACGCCTGCAGGAACTGGTCTTCGATGTCGCCGGGGCGCTGACCCGGCTGTTCCGGGAGCAGAAAGGCTGCCAGGTGCCAGCCCACCGCCTCTTCCCGCAGTTGGCCCAGATCGTCGGCCGGTATGTGGCCGAAAGGGTACGGGTGATGCCGCCCGCTGACCGCCGCGACCTCTTCCTGGCGCCCTACTATGGCTGGCTGGTGGAGACGCTGCTCAGCAACCTGCACGGCGACACCGGGGCCGGCGAGACACCCGAGTTGCCGCTGCTGGAGCAGTCCCGCGGCCCTGGCTCAACGGGCGAAGTGGACTTCTGGACGAGCCGGGACGTCCGCGAAGCCAATAGGAGCCACGTCAACTACGTGGTCGCGGACACCAAGCGCTGGGAGCAGTCCGCCGCCTACGCCATCGACACCCACCCGGCTGTCATGGCCTTCGCGAAGAACGCTGGGCTTGGCCTTGGCATCCCATACCTCCACAACGGCGAGCAGCACGAGTATGTCCCTGACTTCGTCATCCGCCTGCGTCGGGATGATCCCCTGTTCCTCATCCTCGAGACCAAGGGATTCGACCCTCTGAAGGAGCAGAAGGCCGCTGCGGCCCAGCGGTGGTGTGCCGCGGTCAGTGCGCTCGGGACCTTCGGTCCCTGGCGATACGCGGTGGTCTGCGATCCTGGGGCTGTTGGCAAGGCCATATCGGCTAGCCTTGCGTCGGGCTGACCAATGCCTCTTGCTGGGAGCAGTGATCGATGGGCTAGTGCGGAGGCCCGACCAGCAGCATGGTCTGGCCTGCTTCGAGCGCGACCGGGATGCTGCCCTCATCGGTACTGGCGACGCGCGTCACTGCCCCGGTCCCGGGGTCCAGGCGTACCCAGGAGGCCTGTGCTGTGCACCGCAGGGCCCCCGCGTACTCACCGGCGCCGGCATTGACCAGGACCAGGATGTGGTGGCCGTGACGCACGAAGGACCCCAGGACAACCCGGTCCGTGGCCGGCGTCAGCGAGAACCGGGGCTGGACCCCTTCGACCAGGGCCGCAGCCGTCAGCGGGGCCTCGGCGGCGTCTCGCAGGACCTTCCCGCCGGCGGCCTCGAAACGGCGGAGCACCCGGCAGGCGCGCCCTGGCACCTCAGTGCCATCCGGCAGGACCAGCGCGCGGAAACGGTGTCCCGCGATCTCCAGGCGGGCCGGGTTCAGGCGGACCGTGGCCTGCTCCAGGAAGTCGTCGTCCACCAGGGCGAAGGGGACCTGCGAGCGCGTGAGGGCCTGGCCAAGGCGGTTGAACGAGCTCACGATGGCGCGGGCCCGCGGGGTCTGCGACTCCACGTTCATGGGCGTCGCTACGGGTCTGTACTCCTCCCAGAGGCTGCCGATGGGGTAGTAGAGCAGCACCTCGGGATCGGGTTTCGCCGGCTTCAGGATGGCATTCAGGCGGCCGACGAAGTCGCCGTAGGCATGGCTTTCGGCCTCCGGGCGGTCGCCCGGGTTGTAGTAGAGGGTGAACTCGGTCACTCCGAAGGCAGCCTGCCAGGCGGCCGTGGCCTGCATCTGGGCCAGTGACGCGGGGCCGGCTCCGCTCATTTTCTGGGAGAAGTCGCTGACCTCGGTGAAGACTCGCCGGGCGCCGGTCAGGATGGCCGCCGAGGCGGGGAGCGCGGCCGTCATCCAGTGGCCGTTGAGGACGGCCTCGGGGTCCGATGAGAGCTCGTCGAGGCCCGGGATGTCGAACCGTGTGAGGGCCTTCAGGCCGTTGCCATAGAGCGCGGGGTGGTGCATGATGGCCTCTTCCCAAAGGTTGTGACCGGAAGACGCCACGCCAGCGCTCGCGCACCATCTCTGGATGGCGCCAAAGTAGCGTTCGGCCACCAGGTCTGCGATCAGGCTCCAGTAGCGCCGGCGCACGGCCCGATCGGCCTCGGTATCGCCGACGAAGAGGCTGCGACGCTCCGCCATCAGGTCGGCGCCGTAGCGTTCGCGGTAGCGTTCCGGCAGATCATAGACCCAGGGGACCGAGGGCAGGGGCCGAAGCTCCGGATCGACCGGGTCGGCCACGGGGACCCGCTGGCGCGCCGCCTCGGGGATCTGCCCGAGGTTCACCGTGATCAGCGAGGGCTCGTCGGTGAAGAAGGCGCGGACCGTGCTTCCGATGCGGTCACCGAGACGGCGACGGTAGGCCTCGTGGGTGGTCTCGATGAAGCAGCGCACAGCCCGGTCGTCGATGAGGTTGATGTAGCGGCGGGCGGCATGGTAGTTGTTGCTGGCATGGGTGAACTCGTAGGCGGCCCGGACGGCGAAGGGTTCGGCCAGCGTGGGGTCATAGGTCAGGGCCTGCGCCTCGTATTCGGGGTGTTCCCGCAACACCAGCCCCCCGGCGCCGCCACTGGGATAACCCTCTTCGTCGTAGATCCAGACGACGAGGCCCTGCCTGCGGCAGTACTCGACGCCGGCCACGAGGGTTCGCCAGCTCTCTTCCGAGCGCAGGTAGTCTTTGGGGGCCACGTTGCAGACCACGCCGCCCATGCCGCGCTCAGGGTGGCGCCGCAGGAGGCCTGAGACCTTCTGGTCGAGGTCGGCTGGGTTCAGGGCCTCGGACTGGCCCCCGAGGTTGATGCCGTGGATGATCTGGAGCGGCCGGTCTTCGGCCTGCGGCTGTGCCCAGCGCGGGCCCCAGCGCTGCGGCAGCCCGGTCGCCAGCCAGGTAGCCCTCGCACCTCCCGCTCGGTGGTTGCTTGCCTGCATGTGCGTACCCTTCTCGAATGGGGCTCGTGGCCCGGGGGTCCGAAGACGCCTGAACGCGTCACGGCAATCCTGGCCCCCAGCCCGGTCTGGGGGTCGTCGGGACGCGCCCCGAAAACGCCCAAAGGCGTCACTACGAGCCTTGCCCCACGCCTGGTCTGCGGGTTCGTAGCGAGGGCTTTCCCGCGACGGCGGGTCCGGCCGCCAGACCGGAAGCCCTTCATCCCCGGTCTCCCGTTCAGCGCTCCGAGGCAAAGCGCTCGGCATAGGGCCCTTCCGGTCCGGCCGTGGCCTCTGCCTCACGGATGACGGCAAGGCTGTCACCGGCGTCCTCGAAACCCCAGTATCCCGCCACGGGCAGCGCCGGGGCCGGTGCGGCACCATTGGCTGCGGCCCGGTCGGCGACCTCTGGCGCCGACAGCGCGCGGCCGTATACCCGGACTTCGTCGAGGTCACCCCGGAAGTAGGAGTAGGCATCCTGCCGCCGGCCGATGGCCAGGGGCAGCGTGCCCGGCTTGCGCGGGCGGTTCGCGGCCGTGACCGCGACCTGCTTGCCGTCGAGGTAGACGCGCAGGTCCTTGCCATCGTAGGAAAACGCCGCATGGTGCCAGGCGTCGGGGGTGATCGTCTTCACCGGGCTCCAGGCGTCGATCATGTTGGCCTGGCCGCCGCCGAGGTTGAGGTAGGCGCCAAGGCGCTGGCGGTCGGTGACCAGTCCCCAGTGGCTCTCCGTCCACTCGTCGTCGTTCTTGTTGACGAGCCACTGCCGGGTCTCGCCCTCGGTGGCGAACTGCGACACGCGGAACCAGGCTTCGACGGTCAGCTCGACCGGATCGAGCTCGGGCGCGTGGGGCACCTCGAGGAAGGAGCTGCTGCCATCGCAGTGCAGGGCGGCGCCGACCTTGCCGGGCACGGCCTGACGGATGCCGAAGTGGTTCTGGCCCCAGGTCAGGGCCTTGTCCGAGGTCTGATTGAAGCGGATGGGCTCGCCGGTGGTGCCATAGATGGTGTTTTCCTCGACGCGGAAGCCGGTGGTGCCCTCGTCGAAGAAGATGCCGTTGTTGGGGGCGGCCTGGGCGAACTGACTGCGGGCGACGTCGTGGATGTGGTTGCCGCGGATCACCGAACCGGGCTGCAAGCCGAGGGTGTAGATGCCGCCGCCGTCGCCGAGGCGCCTCATCACGTCGTAGATGTGGTTGAACTCGAGGGTGTTCTCGCGTGCCGCCGTCGGTTCAGGGTTCCATTGCCAGCCGATGGAGATACCGGTGTAGGGCAGATCGTGGACCAGGTTGTGGGCGATCAGGGTCCGTTGGGCGAATCCGGTCCAGATGCCGACGGCCCCGTGGTAGTCCAGCCCGCAGGCATGGACGTGGTTGTTGGCAACGCGCGTGTCCTTGGGCACCTCGGTCTCGTCGCTGGGACCGCCCAGGTTGATGCCATTGGCGGCGATGTCCGTGACCAGGTTGCCCTCGATCGTGTTGCGCGTGCACCGCGTGTTCAGCTCGATGCCTGAGCCGCCCAGGTGGCGCAGGGCCCCATCCCGGAAGCTGCAGGCGTCGGCGCCATCCCAGCGTATGGCCGCCTCGACCCGACCCCAGGCCGCCTCGTTCCAGCTCTTGCCGGTCGTGTAGTGCGATGCCTGGATGCCGAGGTACCCGCCGGGGGGCATGGGCCAGTCGCTGTAGGCGATCTCGAGGCCGCGGAAGTGCAGGTTCCGCACCGGCCTCTCGGCTGAGCCTCTGACCTCGACGAGACGCGTGAGCGCGGGCGCGATGACCTCGGCGGCGGTCATGTCCTCGTCCGGCCGCGGCCAGTAGCTCAGGAGGCCCGTGCCACGGTCGAGGTACCATTCGCCAGGCTGGTCGAGGAACTCGCGGGCGTTCTCCAGGTAACCCCAGCGTCCGGCGGCGGGCGCCATGGCCTCGTGGGGGCGCGCATGGGGTCCGGCCATGCGGGCCACGCCGGTGGCGAGATCCACCGCCGCGAAGCGTTTCCGGGTGATCTCCCAGTTCCCGAAGACCACCGCCTCGACGTCGGTGAGGTTGCCCCAGGTGGCGAGCACCCCGGCCGGGAAGGTGTAGGTGTGCTCGGAGAGGTCCTGCTTCAGACTGGCCCCCTTGAGCTGCAGGCCCGGCGGTTGCGCCTCGGCGTTTGGCGTGCGGGCCCGCACGGCGCGGCGGCCGTTGACCCAGAGCTGGCGGAAGGCCAAGCGGCCTTCGCGCACGCCCGGGACTGGCGCTGTCCAGACCTCACCCTCGCCGCGCCGCCAACCGGTGACACGCCGGCCGCCGCTGAGCACCGGTGCGGCACCCGGCATCGCGGCATAGGTCACCGGGTGCGTCGTCGTGCCGCCATCCTCAGGGCCGAACACCAGCGGCTCGGCCAACTCGTAGGTGCCCTCGGCGACGTACACCACCACCGGCTGCTGCAACCCGGCACGGGTCAGCGCCTGGACCGCCTTCTGCGCGCGAGACAGCGTGGCGAAGGGCCGCTCCGGCGTGCCCGGATTGGTGTCACTCCCCGCGGGCGACACGGTGAAGGTCTGCCCTCCGACCTGCGCGGATAGCGGGGCCCCCAGGGCAAGCAGGGAGCCGGCAACCACGGACAAGGCACAACGCTGCATGGTGCACCTCTTCTCGTCTGGCACGGGCCTGCCGGGTTCGCGCGCAGGCGAACGGCCGCCGGGACCCCAGATCCCGGGGGCGGCATACGGAGATGCCGCGTTCCATCGGCAGGCGGGCCAGGCACAGCAGCCCGCGTGCCCGGGCCCGCCCGTCGCAACTCACTCCGGGAACCAGCCTCGGATGAACTCGGCCTCGGTGCCGTCGAAGACTGCCTCGGCGAGGTGCTCGACGCCGAGCTGGTTGCCCCAGGAGTAGGTGATGATCACCTGGTTACGGTACTCGCAGAAGTCGATGTCGGAGTTGTTGATGTTCATCGCTCCGGCGACGCGTTGCTGGAGGGCCGGCGGCAGGCGCGGGTTGGCGAGCTGCCGGTCCTCATCCGAAGCCCGCAGGACCGGGTTCAGCGGGCTACTCTGCCAGCGGATCAAGTCCCGGGAGCGGACCACGCGCTGGTCGTACTCGGGACCGGGATTCGCCTCGAGATAGAAGTCATAGAAGAACCCGTCCAGGTAACGCAGGCAGTGCGGGGCCGTGTAGCGTTCCTTCGAGTAGGTGCACTCGTGGGGCAGCAGGCTCCACTGGCGCAGGTCCCGCGACTCCGCGAAAAGCGCGGTGAAGGGGACCCCGGCCAGCTCCGCTGGCCTGCCGATCTCGAACATCAGGACACAGCGGTCGTCAGCCCGGCACAGAGAGGTGTTGAAGATGCCGAACCCGGGCAGGTTCAGCACTGGCCGGCGTTCCCACTGGGCCATGTCGTGCGACACGAACAGATCCACCCGCTCGCCATCCCAGATATTGGTCCCGGTGACGTACAGGATGTCCTTCCCGCAGAAGACATTGCCGAGGTGGTAACCGCGGGCGAAGCCGGCCGACGGGACCCCGGTCTCGTGATCCACGAAGCGGAAGTACGAGTTGCCGGTGAGGTTGGCCCAGTACCCCGCCCGGACGTACTCGAAGCGGTAGAGCCGGCCGCGCCAGACGACCGGCGTCGTTTCGACGAGGTCGCAGTCGATGGTTCCCAGCTTGCGGATGGCGGGTCGCATGTCGGATGTCGTCCTTGTGCCCAGTGATGGCGTACGCTACGCGGTGGGGGCGGTGGATGCAAGGCGGGCGGCGGAGTGCCGCCGGGCCCCGGCGACGCGTCGGGCTGGGAGGGGCCAGCCCTGTGCTTGCCATCCAGCCCCATGGGGGCCAACGGCGCGTTGGCGGGCCAGAGCAGTCCCGCAGCCGCGCACTCGCGTCACCGCTTTCGGCGACGCGCCGGAGTGCCTGGGCTAGGGCCTCGCCTCGAGGCCGTGCAGCGTCACGCGCGGCTGGTCTTTCAGCGAGAGGGCCGCGGCGAGGGCGTTGAGGCGTTCCGGCAGACTCCCTGCGACCACGTCGCCCACGATCACGTAGTGCGATGCCGCGGGAGACCATTCCAGGCCGCAGCCGCCCCAGCCCGCGCCGGGGCCGGTGACGTGGCGGGAGCGGACGTCCGGCGTGAGCAGCGCGTGGGTGAGGCCATCGGCGCGGGTCTTGGCGCCCCAGGAGACGTTGTCGCGACGGACTTGCACCTGCGTGCCCGCCGAGACCGGCCCCACGGCCCCCGCGAAGCCGTCCGAGTAGAGGAAGGTCCCAGGCTGGGCCCCGTCCGGCGCAAAGGGCGCCGCGTCGTCATAGTCCCAGAACCAGCCCACGGCGACGTTCAGGATCACCTCAGCCCAGCCCTGGCCGGCGCAGAGCAGGATGTCCTTGGTCATGCCGTTGGGTGAGGTCGCGCGGACCAGGGCCACAGCAGGTCCGGCACGCAGGACCTCGAGGGTGTTGGTAGCCTGGCGCAGTTCACCGCCCAGGTCGGCGAAGCCGGCCCAGTCCTTAAGGCCCGGATGGGTAAGATCTAAGCCATTCGAGGTGAGTACCTTCCACTCGAAGATATGGCCTCCTTCGGGGCCGATGAGGAGGCTGACGCGGCCGTTCTGCAGGCGGAGCATGCCGTCCGCTTCGGGGCTGATGGAGACACTGCTCGCCGGCAGGGCCTGCAGGTCTTCTGCCGGGGCCGCGCAGAGCAGGTAACGCTCGGCCGTGGCCCCGGCGGGCCGTGCGGCCAGGAAGCTCAGGATGACGTCGCCCTGCACCCGGTCCACCTGGCAAGGCACGGCGGCCGGGAGCGCACCCGCCGCTGCGCCGTCGACGCGATCGAGCAGTGGGAAGCGGCCGTCCGGCACCGCGTCCTTGGGGATGAGCACCTGGACCGGCACCACCGCCCCGACCGGCACCGCGTCGGGCCAGCGCACGGTTAGGCCCAACCGAGCGCGGGCCCACTCCGGCCAGGGCAGGGCCGCATCCAGGGGCCCCGCGGCGACGGCCTCGGGCCGGGCCGTGCGGACACCGAGTTCCTGCACGGCCAGTCCGACCTCGGCCAGGGAGGGCACGGGGGTGAGGGGACCCTTCGCTCCGGCCTTGGCATTCGTCTCCAGGGCAGCCAGGGTCTCCTCGAGGCGGGCGATCATGGCGTCGTAGCGTGCCAGGAGGGCGTCGTAGCGCTTGAGGACGGGTTCCAGGGCGTAGGGCTCGTTCTCCTCATTCCAGAGGGCCTGGTAGAGGTTACGCAGGTCGGCGTGGGCCTGGCGGAGGTCACGGAGCGGCTTGAGGGCCTCGGTGCGGGCCTGGGCGGGGCTGAGGTCGCCGCGCACGGCCCGGTCGGCCGCGTGGGCGACGTCGAGAATGGTGATCATGCGTTTGCCGATGGTCTGCAGGCGGCGGGCGCCGAACCACAGCACGGCGGCGGCGTCTTCCTGGCCGGACTTGGCTTCGCAGGCTTCGGTGTAGAGTGTGTGCAGATGCATGACGGCCGGGTCAACCAGGGCCAGGATCGCCGCGGCCTGGGCCCGGGTGACGGCTTCAGAGACCGGGCAGGCGGCGGTATCGAGGTCCCAGAAGCGGCGGTTCATCATGCCATCCAGACCCGGCAGGTTGCAGGCCTTGCCCAGGAGCGTGACGGCCTGGCCGAAGTGGTCCCCTGGCTCGCCGAAGACCACGGCTCCCACGCGGCGGTTGAAGTCTTCGGGGGGGGTGGTGCCGCCGTTCCAGGCGCATTCGGCGCCCCAGGCGAAGCCGTGCCAGTGGGCGCCGCCGAGGTCCTCGCCGTCGTCGTCCCAGGTGGTGTTGATGGTGCCCAGGGCACCTTGGGCCACGCCGTCGCGCAGGAAGTTGCGGATGTTGTTGGTGGCGGCCTCGAAGTCCGGCAGGATGCGCGACCAGCCATTGACACCCGGGCAGACGAAGAACTCGAAGCCCGACTTGGCGAAGGGCTCGATCTGGTCGGTGAAGTCGGGGCGCGGGCCGTAGCCCCAGGTGAGCATGATGGTATCGGCCGGGATCTCCTTGAGGTTCTCCGGGTGCCGCAGGATGATGTCCCCCCACATCATCATGCGTTTGCCGTACTTCTGCTTCAGGAGATCGTGCAGGCGGGCCAGGTGCCGCGCATAGACGCCCCCCACGCCGATCTCCGCCGCCAGCTTCGCCGAGGGTCCGGTGCCGAGACCGTCCGTCTCGTCGCAGCAGACGTTGAACAGCGGAAACGGCAGCAACGGCGCCTGCTCGCCATAGAGGTCGTCCAGGAGCTGGTAGGTCCCCTCGTGGGTCGGGTCGAGGATGCCAGGAGTCTCGCGCAGATGCTCGTATTCCTTGTGGCGCAGGATGTTCCAGAAGTGCCCGAAGGACTGCTGGCAGCCGAGGATGTGGATGTGGCGCTCGGCGGCCTGGGCGACGAGGGCCTTGAGCTCGCCGGGCCCGAGGCCGCCGTTGTCCTCGGGCAGGCCGATCAGGGGGTGTTTCGCGAAGGTGAACTGCTGCTCCATATAGTAGGTAAAGAGGTTCATCTTGAGGGCCGCGCCGAGGTCGAGCTCCTCCAGGAGGAAGGAAGGCTTCGAGCTGGGGCCACGGGTCATATCGTCCTGGTAGCCGCGGTAGCGCAGCGAGGGCCAGTCGCGGATGGCCAGGGCGGGAACTGTGCCATCGTCGCGGAGGTTGGCACGCACGAGTTGGTTCAGCGTGCGCAAGGCGTTGCACAGGCCCGGGGGCGCGCTGGCCGCGCCCATGACCCAGTCCGGGGTGACCTGCAGCAGGTAGCCCTCGCCCCAGCCCTCGGACGGCGGCCGCGGCAGGGCGCCATAGGCGGCCGGGCCCGCCGCGCCGCGGTCCATGACGAACCGCAGTACGGGGGTTGTGGCCGAGTCTGCCTGGACGGTGAAGGGCGCTTGCGGGGAGAGGGCCGCGACCTCGCGCTGCAGCGTCGCCGCGGCCAGCCGCACGCTCGCGACGTCGGGGATGTGGAGTACCACCTCGGCCCCCGCCGCCGGTAAGGCGAAACCGCCATCGGCCAGGGTCACCTCCTTGGGGAAGGGCACCAGCCGCAGGTCCGCGGCCGCCGGCGCCGCCAACGCGACCACCGGAACCAGCAGCGAGCAGAGCGAACAGAGCGTGTGGGTGCTCATGGCCAGTCCTCATTGTGTCAGGGCACGACCACCGGTGCGCAGGCCCTGGCCGAGGGTCGCCCCGGTCAGCCCGACTCGAGGCCATTGCCCGCCGCCACGCGGACGCGTGCCTTCCACACCGCGGCCGACCCCACAGCACGCTCGAGTCTACGGCAGGCGGATGCCTTCCCGAGCGAAGTGGAGGTCCCGCGCGATGGCCTCCCGGATGGCGTGTTGACGCATGACCTCGATGGAGACGCAGTCCGTGAGGCTCAGGTGACGCTGCCGTGCCTGCCGACACCGGGCTTCGCCCAGGGCGTGCAGGGCGTCGTCGACCCAGATGATCGTGCAGCGCCGGACCACGTGGTCACGCCAGGCGTCCACCGCCTCCCAGCCGAGCCGGGCTTGAATGATCGCCCAGCTTTCGTGCAGCACGTAGTTCGTCGTGACCAGACCCCAGGATTCGCGCTGCGAACGCAGGAAGCAGTCGCGTGCCTCGGCATGGAAGGGGTCCGTGCCGTCCAGGAAGGCATAGAAGCCGGTGGTATCGACGAAGACGGTCTTCAAGGTCCCCGCCCCGCGTCGTTCCGGAGGGCGGCATCGGCCCACCAGCGGTCGTGGTCTTTGACCGGGCCCTCCCCATCCGGCGAGAAGCGTCCTGCCACTGCCGACAGGCTCTCGTCGTCAGCCTCGGCCCGCCGGAGGAAGGCGTCGATGCCTTCGCGGATGCACGCCGCCATCGACAGGCCACGCCTTGCCGCCGCCCTGCGCAGGCGTTGGTACTCGGCTTCGCCCAGTTGGATCTGTGTCCTCACCATGTAAGCAGTGTAGCGTACGACTGCTTACATGCAAGCGTCCTGGCATCGGGGTACGGCCAGTCATCAACCCGCAACCGCCAGCACGCGAGCCCGCGGCAGGGCTCGCGCTGCCTTCTGGAAGGCAACCTCACCCTCGGTACCCTCAGCCAGGTACTGCCTGTGGATGAGGCGGTCCGCGAGTCCCGGCTTGGGGGACGCCAGACGGGGCGCGGCGAGGACACGGGCCGCGACTCCGGTCGCCTGCACATCCTCACTGCCGAGGAACAGGGCCAGTTGCCGCCGCGCCGCCGCCTTGGGCACCCCGAAGTGGTACTGCAGAGCGAAGTACGCCTCGCTGGCCACCAGGTCCGAGACCACCGGCGTGTCCCCGGCCGACCGCACCTGGCGGAGCCAGCGCAGCGCCTCCCGCGCCTGACCCTCGGGCTCCCCGGTGAGAAGGCGGATAACGACCGATGTGTCCAGACCAGCGGGCATCGCGCATGGCCCTCCCGTGCACGGCCCCGCGCGATGCTGCGCCGGGCCGAGTCCAGGTCGTACCGACCGCGCGCGTTGTCGGCGTACTCGTGCAGCGATGCGAACCAGGCCGGCACGGGCACCCCGTCCATCTCGGCGGGCTGGTGCGGCGCGGGCTCGGCGGCGGGCCGGTCCTCGCCGATCCAGCCCCGGAGCAGCGCAGTGGCGATCTGGCGCACCGACTGGCCCTGCATGGCGCTCCTGGCGGATCTTCCTTCACTGGCCGCTGCCTGCCAGTGACGGAAGCTCCGATAAACGGGAGACTTACGGCTTTGCCGTTGAGCTCCCGTTGGTGTCTACGGCGGCTTTCCGCGTGCGGCGTGTCC